>ENA-OQDF01000435-OQDF01000435.1-human-gut-metagenome-genome-assembly--contig:-NODE-435-length-17072-cov-2.096371_pt1 | contig 17072 bp, 24 predicted proteins | sample MGYA00242769_ERZ504597 | MGnify/ENA primary metagenome ERZ504597 (study PRJEB26092, sample SAMD00036305) | human gut metagenome | host: Homo sapiens | study: EMG produced TPA metagenomics assembly of...
CTATTATGGTCAAGCTGAATGCGCTCTTAACTTATACCAGTCCTTTTACTCTTACTATTGCAGTTCTTTTATCCGCCCAAACAACCGATGCGGGCGATCAACAAAGTAACCCCTTTACTCTTTGAAAATATGGAACTCCCGAAACAATGGCGCAAGCAACGTTGAGATGTCATGGATATTATTCACTCCATTGGCTTTTATCGCAATAAGGCAAAAATTGTATCGCCGCTGCACAGATGATAATGTCCGACTTTGGCGGAGAGGTTCCTCGTACTATGGAAGAACTCCAGCGCCTCCCAGGCGTTGGACGAAAAACTGCCAATATCGTTTTGAACGAAGCCTTTGGCATCGTTGAGGGTATTGCGGTTGACACTCATGTATTCCGTATTGCCCATGTACTAAAATTTGCAGGTCCCTCAGCGGACACTCCAGCAAAAACCGAACAAGCACTACTCAAGCTTTACCCAAAAGAATACTGGAAACCGATTAATCATCAGGGGGTTCTTTTTGGGCGTGAATTTTGCATCGCACGAAGACCTCGATGCAGCGCCTGCTTCCTATCCGATCTCTGCCCTAACGCTCCAAAGGAGAACTTGTGAACCTAGCTCATTTAAAATACTTTATCACTCTTGCCGATCAGGAACACTTTGCAAATACTGCACGTTCTTTAGGCATAGCCCGCTCAACCTTGTCGCTTGCTATTTCCCGCTTGGAAGACGATCTCCGCGCCCCTCTTTTTACCAAAAATGGCAGCAACTTCACTTTAAGCCCCTATGGTAAAGAGTTTTACCGCTATGCTTCCCTTGCGTTAAAAAACATTGAAACAGGAGCTGATAAGGTTCATGCCATGCTGAACGACCGAACCGAAACCCTTTGCATTGGTGTTCCTTTTACCATCCAAAGCGAAGACTGGGCACGAGTAGTTCGTTCGTTTCGCGCGGAAGCTGACCCTACCCTTTCCGTGAAAATCATTCAAGGCTTTAGCGGAAGCCTCCTCAACGATCTTGCCGCTGGAGAGCTCGATGTTGTTTTCGCCGCAAAACTCAAAGATGCTCCAGACGGACTGACCTTTACGCCTTATTGGTCTCAACAGCTCGTTGTTGCGGTCAATAAAGACAATCCCCTTGCACAGCGCAAAAGCATTTCTCTCACTGAACTAAAAGGCTATCATATTCAATCCTACGCAAAAGGTTGGCCTCCTCATGACGACATAGCTGCTTGCGTAGAAGGTTATAACCTTGATATCGAAGAGCAATTTAAAGAAGAGATTACTATTTGCTCGATGGTGTCTGCCGACGAAAACGCTATTGCTTTTGTTGACTATTCGTTTTTAGTTGGCGCGTTCAAAGATATTGTATGTATCCCTATCGATGAGGTTCCCGAGGACTTTCATAAGCTCTATCTCATTCATCGGAGCGAAGAAACATGACTCCAGGAATGATTCATTTTATTGAATATATGAATGAGCACCCTATTGCCCCAGCACGTTTACGTTAAGAATGCTTTCGTGTTCCAAAATCAATAAACACCGATAATGCTTATTGTATCGGCTTAAACAATGCGCACTTATCGCAAGCTCGCTAGAGTGAGTTTTTGAAATGAGTTAGTTATTGAGCCCTCGTTGGAATGGATTTGTTATTGCGCATTCGTTGAAATGAATTTGTTCAATTATGAAATTTGCTGAAGTGGCTTTCCATCTTTTCGCGTTATCTCGCATCCATTACGCACTAGTTCTGCAACGATAGTCTCAGCTAAAAAAGGTACTCGCTGTTCCACTTGAGAAGTAAGACCGACGACGAATTCTGCTGGCTCAAGATTTTCCACCTGCATTCCAAAACACAGACCTTTTGCTTCAAACCCCAGCATCGCCGCAGCGTCAAAAAGATCGGCAAGTCGCAGCTCATGAAGCGAAGTGCGGGCACCTGCAGCACGAGCACATCGTATGGTTCGTATCGGAATACCGTACCCGGCTCTGTTCCTGTGTCATCCACTGCATCTACCGTGATGATGAGATCATAGTCGTCTACCTTTGAAATCATATCCATGCTCATGCAGCCCACATCAAAAAGATCAATATTGTCAGGAAAGATATACGTATCTTGCATGTAGTCATATACCGCGGGAGCTACTCCATCATCGAGCATTAAGCGATTTCCTACAAAAAAGACTGCGATACGCATGATCAGCATTCTCCTATCAGTTTCAAATAGTGCAATTCAAACTCTCTGAGCATATGAGACAAAACAATCGAGTTATTCAGATGCTGTTTCGATAAACCGGCTTATCTAGTTCAACAATTCCTTTAAGTTCAGTAATTCCTTTAAGGGTGTAAGAGACATTACATTTATGCGCCGATTGTTGGCCTAATTACCAAGTTATAGTACGTTGCAGCACCGAGCATAACCGCAGCTAAAATTCCCATTGTAATAGCCCATATCACCTGTCGTTTTCGATATTGCTCTTTTGTTTTGCCACGAGACAGATCGCGCCGAAGAGCATACACCTGAGATGCTCGAGCAAAAACAATAGTCACTCCCGCAAGGATAAGCCAGCAATTACGGCAAGGGTGATAGTAAGAGCTGGGGATTTTCATAAACGCCATAGAAAAGATTGTCTATTAGCAGCCAAGCAGGGTAATACAGAATGGTGATCCAAATACCATGCGCAGGCCCCCAAATAGGCGGCATAAAAAGAGCTCCCAGGTTGAGAGGAGGTAGTCCTTCTAATGAAATTTCCTCAATGGGTGTTTCTTGATAGTGATTTTCTTCAGAACTCACTATTAGTCCTTTCAAAAAGTTTATAAAAGTACAGTAAATGATTATTGTCTCAGAACTTAATTCGTATATTCAAAACGAAATACCAGGTATCATATAGTGCCGTATTATGTTCTTCTATCATAGTAACAAGCGCTTACTTTAAGTATGATGCCAACTTCTTAAACGGCAGAAGTTGCAGGTTTGCAGTATCCAACCTACGGCAATCAAAATAGCCACCTACAAAAATCTACCCACAATACCCACCTATAAATACCCCTCATACTTTGGAATGATCACTCAAAATAAAAAATTTCTGCCTATGACCCAAATTTCTTGCCTCTATGAACACTTTGCTCGCTAACACTTTACTCATGTAATGCGCTTAATTCCCTACACCACTCTTTCCTTATTCCGATAAGATTACCCATACCGATTAATTATTTATAGTCATACCTATATTCAATGACAGGATTGCGTTATGTCTCATTCATTGTCTTCAGTTTCAACCTCTGCTTTTGAAATTCTCGGCCCTATTATGGTAGGACCTTCTTCTTCACACACTGCAGGGGCACTCCGCTTAGCACAGGTAGCGTCATCTCTTCTTGAAGGCAATATAGCTTCTGTCAAATTTACCCTTTGGAATAGCTTCGCCCAAACATATCGTGGTCACGGCACCGACTGCGCCTTAGTAGCAGGCATGCTCGGCCTACAAACTGACGATGAACGCATTCGAAATGCTTTTGATATCGCACAGAAGAACTCTATGCATTTTGAGTTTCTTGTCGCAGGAGATAACCCTTCTCTCCACCCCAATACCGTCGATATCGAAATGACTAACACTGCAGGTATTCATGCTACCGTACGGGGTGAGAGTCTCGGCGGAGGCAAGATTCGAATTTGTCGCATTAATTCTGTAGAGGTCAATATATCGGGAGCCTATTGCACCTTATTTGTCGCACATCGCGATGCTCCTGGTGCGCTTGCAGCACTCACGTCACTTCTTGCAGATGCTCAGGTAAACATCGCATTTTGCAGTACCTATCGTACCGAAGCAGGAGGACAAGCCTATTCCGTATTTGAAACAGATGAATACTACTCTGGAGCATCATTTATTAAATCGGTAAAAAGTCTTGATTTAGTTGACTATGCTAGCTTTATTGAGGTTCCAGGAAGTTCTGCCCTATCTCCTCTAAATTCCCTCAATCCCTATATGTTTACTTCGGCAGCAGATCTTCTTGAACTCTGTTCTAAAGAAAAGCTCACCATTGGCGAGATTATGAAACGACGTGAGTATTGTCTCTCGGATAAAGAAACTACTTTCCGAACAATGCAAAACGTATTAGAAGTAATGAGAAAGGAAACAAGTGAACCACTTCGAAATCCTCAATCGTCTCTAGGCGGTTTCATTGGCGGCGAAGCACAAAAGATTGAAACAAGTGCGCAACGCTATGCACAAAGCCTTATAGGCAACGTACAAACCGATGCAGTAGCACGTGCTATGGCAGTTTTGGAACGTAGTGCTTCAATGGGAGTAATCGTAGCTGCCCCCACCGCAGGATCGGCAGGAGTAGTTCCTGGGGCAATTTTAGCTGTGGCTGATCACCTTCATACTGAAACCGAAGAAATTCACAATGCGCTCTTCTGTGCTGCAGCTATCGGCCAACTCCTCTCAGCTAACGCTTGCGTGGCAGGAGCAGAAGGCGGATGTCAAGCCGAAGTAGGTAGCGCAGCAGCTATGGCAAGTGCAGCACTGGTTCAATGATAGGTGGAACACCAGAACAATGTTTCCATGCAGCTTCCATCACTTTAGGAAATCTATTAGGTCTTGTATGTGATCCAATAGGGGGACTTGTTGAAGTACCCTGCCAAAACCGTAACGCAATCGGCATAGCAGCTGCCTTTTCTTCGGCACAACTAGCTTTATCGGGCATTACAAGCCTTGTTCCTTTCGACGAGATGGCACATGTTATGTTAGAGGTTGGACACGCGCTCCCCTCTACCTTCGCGAAACCGCACTCGGAGGCATAGCTCAGGCACCATCCGCAAAACAGGCTTGTCGTAGCTGCAGTGCCTGCAGGTAAAGAAGCGCTTTTCTTTAGTGCAGGTTGTCTCCTGAGTTACCTTTCAACTATTAGCCCGTTTCTTACTCGTTAAGGCATGAAATACCAACCCAGATTAAGTTACAAAAACTCCGACTCAGATTTCTGGGTCGGAGTTTTAAAGTTTAGGCTTAAATTCTTGCGATCGCCGCCACTTTTATCTTTCTGTCTCCCAGATGTAATCCCTTATTTCAAGAGTACCTCGCAAGAGATTCCAGATAAAACTTAGTGAGCATCTACAGAGTGATCCTCACCAACGATTACGTGACGATTAGGATCGTAAACCTTACCACCATGCTCTTTACCAAGAAGCATAAGCTTAGCAGGAGCGGTACCTTCGATGAATACAAGATAGATGTGCAACATACTGAAGATGATGAACACAAACATCATGAAGTAGTGAATGATGCGCATAGACATCATGCCGCCTACCAAAGAGGTGCCCGCTGCGAAGAAGGTCCAAGATGCGGTAGGAACCCAAAGGCAGAAACCGGTGTAAGCCATAATGAGAATCAAGAAAGCAACTGCCAAGTAGGAAATCTTTTGAGGAACGCCAAGCTTTGCGCTTAAAGGATGATCCTTCTTGATGAACAGGTAGTACTTGATCCAAGAACCAACTGGTGACGATTGTCTGCCTGAGGAAGCCAGGTTTTATAGTCGCGAACCAGGTTGCGCGTACCACCCGTAGGAGCAGTCTGAAGCAAGAATGCAAACACAATACGCACGATGCAGTTAACCAAAAGAACAATACCCAGGAAAACATGCGCGCCGCGAGCTACACCCGTGAGAGCTGCCCAGAACGGGAAGTGAATCAAAAAACCGGAGAAGATCAAGCATGCCATGCAGATGAGGTTAATCCAGTGCGTCACACGCATAGGCATTGGATGAGCTTCTTTGTAGTGAGCCAAATGTGCCATTTACTTCACCCCCCAAGGGCTAGTAACCGTTTCGAAATGCTTACCGGTTGAAGGCTCAGTTACGTGAACTGCACAAGCGGTGCATGGGTCGAAACTGTGAACCGTACGGAGAACATTGATAGGCATCTCAACGTCAGCAACAGGGTTACCAATAACAGCCTGCTCAATAGGACCAGGAACTCCTTCAGCATTACGAGGAGCAATGTTCCAAGTAGTAGGAATAATGATCTGATAACCAGTGATCTTGCCGTTGTTAACATGCTCAGTGTGATAGAGAGCACCACGTGGAGCTTCCCAGAAGCCTGTGCCGTCACCAGTAATGGTGGAAGGTGAACGGAAGTACTCGCTGTCGCCACCCTTAATTGCTTCGATAAGTTCGTCAACCCAATCGCACATAAGGTTTGCGATGTAGAGAGACTCAACCTGACGAGCAGCTACACGACCAAGCGTAGACTGCAACTGAGATGGTGAGATTCAAATCAGCGCAAAGCTGATCGAGGTTAGTCTTGATGAATTCGTTGCCACGCAGATAAGCAGCCAATACACGAGAGAATGGACCTGCCTCCATGCACTTTCCGTCGTAGCTTGGTGCCTTAGACCAGGTATAACGATCGGAGATTTCACCAAACTCATGACCGTTCTGCTCGAACAAAGTGCCCTCTTTGTAGTATTCAGTGAATTCTGGCTCGGTAACGCCCTCGCGAGGATTGAGGTCAGAATCACCAACATACCAGGAGTGACCAACATATTCCTTGATGAGATCCTCGTTAACCTCGGAGAGGTTGAGGTTTTCATCGATAACACCACTGGGCAGATAACGATCAGCCATCTCGAAGGATGGGCGCTCGAATACACCCCAAGCAACATAGCGACCGCAGCCTTTACCAAACTCAAGAGCTGGCAAGTAGTAAGGAGCAATTGCCTTGGTGTCAGGAATCATAGTTGCAGCTACCCAATCACGAAGTTCGTGACAAAGTGACCACAGATCATCAAGCTTTTCTTCGGTAGGTACAAAGGAAGTACCACCAGGAACCAGCGTCATAACGTGAGGCATCTTGCCGCCCAGAAGACCGCAGATCTCAGATGCCTTTGACTGCATGGTCAAAGCCTCGATGTAGTGAGCGGTGCAGATAAGATCAAGCTCTGCAGGCAGATTAAATTCGGTATCAGCAGCACCGTTCTTCCACCAGTTGCCAGAGAAGATAGACATCTGTCCATTTCAGCAAACGTGGTCAAACGCTGAGCCAATGCGCGAAGGTCGGTGTTCATTGAGGTGCCTGCTGCCTGAGCCAAATCATAGGCATCAGCAATATTGGCATTTAAACCATTGAGTGGGTTTACGTAGTCAAGTGCTGCCAAGGTGTAGAACCACAGAATGTGGCTGTGCAGGAACTGACCGCCCTCAATAAGATTACGAATGATACGAGCATTGTTAGGAATCTCGATGCCGTAAGCCTTTTCAGCTGCAATGGAAGAAGCATGAGCGTGAGAAACAGGGCAAACACCGCAAATACGCTGAACAATATGAGCAGCATCTTCAGGGGTGCGATCCTGAACTACCAATCCATGCCGCGGAAACAACCGCCAGACATCCATGCGTCAGTAACAACGCCGTTTTCTACTTCCATCTCCACACGAAGATGGCCCTCAATACGAGTAATCGGGTCGATAACTGAACGAGTCATTGTTTACTTGCCTCCCTTCAGAACATCTTCGTCATACTGACCGATGGCCTGATCAGGATGCTTTGCGTCCCATTCACGTACCTTCTCGAAGTCAGCGCCACCGCTGGTGCGGCCAGTCTTCTTCATGCCGAAGCCATGGATTACAAGAGCAGCAGCTACTACGCCAGTCAAGGTCCATGCAATAGCTTCAGGCTGAATGGTCATGCCACCAATGCGCAAGTCACGGAAACGAGCACGGAATGGCGTGTTGGTTTCAACCCAGTTCTCACCAGGATCGTTTGGATTAGCGGTGCAGCAACCAATGCAAGGACCGCCCGAAGCAACACACCAAGAACGACGGTGGTTCCAGCGAACGATACCGCAATTAGCTTGGTCTGAGGACCGCGGCAACCCATTGGATACAGGCAGTAGTTAAGCGCCTCTTCCTTAGTACCGAAAGCGTAAACAAATTCGCCATTCTCGAAATGACCACGACGCTCGCAGTTGTCATGAATGGTCTGATTGAACATAACGGTAGGTTTGTTTTCGCCATTAAGTTCAGGAAGCTGACCAATAAGAACTGCATCTACCAAAACAGCCTCGAGCCATTCAGGATTTGCTGGGCAACCTGGAATATTAATAACAGGAGTCTCAATTCCCGACTTACGCAAGAACTGCTGAACACCTAATGCTCCGGATGAATTGGGGTTAGCACCCATCCAACCACCATTTACTGCGCAGGAGCCCAAAGCTACAACAGCGTTTGCGTTCTCTGCTGCATGGATAAGGTGTTCGGTGCCGGGCTCATTGGCAACGCGCAACGCTTCACCGTTCCAGCCCTCCAAACCGCACCTTCGTAGATGAGGATGTAATTTCCTGCCTCGATCGTCTGTGCCTTGGCCTCTTCCATTGACCAACCTGCAGCAGCAGAAAGGGTTTCGCAGTAGTTTAACGAAATCATTTCCAACACTACGGTTGCTGGATCAGGGGCGTCAACCTGTGCGAAAGATTCCGTACAACCGGTGCAAGAAGCGCCTTCGATCCAAATTACGGGATACAAAGCACCTGATTCTGCGCCGATAACGGAGTTCTCGATCGCCTGAGCAACGCGAGGAGCAGCGAGCTCAGACAAGCCTGCCGCAACGGCGAGCGAGCCGCAGAGCTTCATGAAGCTACGACGAGACACACCGCGTGCCTCCAGCTTACTTAAAAACTCTGGACTGATTGCCTCTGTTACCATGTGCACACCTCCTTAAGGTGTATTGTCCTGTAAAACCTCTGTACACATTGTTATGGATTTCTTCTCAAAAAAGAGTGACTAACTTGCGAATATCGGGTTATTCCCGCCAGCGGCACAAAAATGTTACCCAGAATATTGGTAGTAACACACATTTCCTTCATATCTGATCATCTGCCCTTATGACCAAGCGAAAATGAGTCGTTTGCTGGTACAAAAATTCGTTTTTGTTACCTATTTTTTTGAGAATTATCCAACGTTTGAACATTATTTTGAATTATACCATTAGCAAATGGTCATTTTTTAAAATTCGTCCCATCACAGGAAATGATGTTTCAAAGCCTGGTTTGTTGTCATTTACAGGGAAGAAACACAGAGTCTTTCGTTGGTGGGTTATTATGTTCAAAATTTACAAGAAAGGATCACTATGACTCAAGCCACCACAATCGCTTATTTGGGACCAGTTGGAACCTATTCTCACGAAGCCGCCCGTCTCTTTGCAAAGCGCATGAATTGTGAGGAAATCGAACTTATTGAATGTCCTTCATTTAATGAAGTTCACGAAGCGGTTGATCGTGGAAAAGCTGAATTCGGTGTCATGCCTATCGAAAACTCACTCGAAGGTGTAGTAACCGCGACACTTGACACGCTCGCATTTAAAGGTGGCGTATCCATTATGGGCTCAGCGGTACTCGACATCCATCATTGTCTTGTGCTACATCCCGATGCAAACATCGAAGACATTAAGACCGTAGTTAGTCATCCCCAGGGCCTTGCCCAGTGTCGTCGTTATTTAAACAATCGCTTTCCTACGCTTGCCCGTATCGCCGCCTCCTCCACCGCAGAAGGCGCTCGTGCTGCGGGAAAAGACAAAACAGTTGCGGGCATTTCTTCAGAATTTGCAGCTGAATTATTTAACGGGAAAATCCAGGAACGCGACATCGAAGATCACTATGGAAATCAAACTCGTTTTGCGCTCATTGCTCGTCAAGGTCACGAGCCAGTACTCCATGGTGACCATATGAAAACATCGCTGGCACTCTCTTTGAATGCAGATAAACCAGGATCTCTTCTGATGATTCTCTCTGAGCTCAATTACGCAAATGTTAACTTGACCATGATTCAATCACGCCCCACCAAACAAGGGCTTGGAGATTATCTCTCTTTATCGATCTCGAAGGAACTCCAGCAAATCCCGCCATAAAAACCGCACTCGATTGCCTGCGTTTGAAGTTGCGCGAAGTAAAAGTTTTAGGTGTTTATCCCGCCGAGTAACGAGGGTTCTCGTCGAAAGAGACTTGCTTAAAAAAGCCCTCTTTTACCAAGTCGTCAAGAATTGAACGAACGAGCTGAGCATCAGTTCAGCTCGTTTTTGTTTTACTTCAAATTCCGTAAGAGCTTGAAGCACTTCAGAAAACGAAACTTCACGCTGAGCAAGCACCAAACGCACTATTTCTGCGCGCTTTTGTCTGCGCGACCCCTCGAATTTCGATTGAATAACATGATGACGTGAACGTCGGGAAGGGTTTGGCAGTACCGATTTTAAATAGGCACCATAATCAAGCAGCGCATAATACCATCCACGAGGATCTTCTTTCGAGCAAGTCTGTTCTACGAGAGGCTCTATGCGGCGGTCTGACACCTCTTCTTCATGAGGAAAAAATTCATGTAGAAATACCGTACGAACGTTAGTCTCTAAATAAAGCGCAGGTTTTGGTAAGCAAATGCAAGCACTCCCCCTGCAGTAGCTTTACCGATTCCGGGAAGTACGAGCAATTCATCATAGGTGTCAGGCAAAACACCCCTATACTGTTCGGCGCATTGCTCAGCACAACGCTTTAAGGCAAGAGCTCGGCGATTGTATCCCAATCCCTGCCAAGCTTCTAACACAAGAGACGTTTCGGCACTCGCAAGCGCATCAAGGGTTGGAAATAATTTTAGAAACCGATCCCAATACTTCTCAACACGCGACACTTGCGTTTGCTGAAGCATCACTTCAGAGACAAGCACCGCATAAGGATCGTCTATACCTCGCCAAGGTAGATCGCGATAAAGACGCGCGCCTTCCTCCCATACCTTAGCGATAAACTGATCTTCATGTGTGTTAGGCAATTGATCACCTTATTTTTTGATTCAAGCGCAAATGCTGCCTGAATAACAGGATGGTTTTCACCCTGATCAAATAAGTCTTTCAGCGAAATTGAAGAATAGAGATCTTTTAATACCATATCTGCCGCACGCCATACCGCATTAAAAGCACAGGAGCCTTTATGACAGCAGGAGTAATCGCAATTTGTACACTCCGCGACCGACATGGTATCACCGCTGACGCTCTTCAAAACATCATAGACCGTAACAATTGAAGGGTCACAATTAAGAACAAGGCCTCCATGCACACCACGAATAGTGCGCAGAAGGCCCGCTTTAACTAATTCATGTTGAATGCTTCGAGCAAACGAATAGGGAATCTGTTCCGCTTCAGCCACCTCGGCAATTGAAACAAATGATTCACCATTTTTATAAGCGGCACGGATGATACGGCACGCGTAGTCACAGCGGCGCGTGATGCTCATCGGCTATTCCTCCAGTAGATCGTCAATATTTGCTAGTTCTTTTCTGAAGTGGTCAACCGCCAGATCTTCCATGCGCTTGTACTCTTCAGATTCCAAAGGCTGAAAATTAGATAAGCGCATCAAACCTTGTCGGTCTCAACCGCACAGAAGTATTTTGTGCAACGCTTTCGCGATACGCTTCCTCTACTGATTCATTCGAAATTGCATATATTTCGAAACGAGACAAACCCCGAGAGAAATCAACCAGTTGTCCCCTGTTGAGGCCTCTCATGGAGGATGCTGAGACTGTTCGCTAAGCCATATCTTTCGACGTTCGTCTTCATCTGGTAAATCTATGTCCACGAATCGATGATCACCAATTAAATCCCAGAAAAATGGATCGATCTCACTCGGCTCCGAAGCGAGATAAGAACCGTCGCTTCAGGCTCGTGAGAGCAGCTTGTACAAGCGCAAGAGCCTCTCGCGCTCCGCGAGAAAGCTGAATGGTTAAAAGCGACTGCACATCATCGAATGATCCGTCAAAAAACGGTAAATCCCAGAGGTCAAGATCCTCTAACACAACTACCGTTGGAGAGTCGAATCCGCTGCGTGAAACCCCCGACAAACGCGCTTTAAAATTCGGAGAAGCCATAACGCATAAAACAACCTGACCCATAGCGTTGCGATCAAGACGCATTCTTACTGCAGGCAAGCCAAGTTCTCCGACCGTTGCCACCATGAAACAATTTGCATCTTCACGTGCAGGACTACGGAAAATAAGAGTTCCCAGCCCTGGCATTCCTGGCATCCCATGACGGAAATTGAGCATCTCCAAGAATTGAGCAAATTCAGGATCCTTGGCACGCCCTACCCCAAGCTTTGCCATTGAGGCGATTGCTTTATCAAACCCTACAAGATTGCGGTAGTTAAACTGCTGCTGAGGGGCTTCCTGGGTCTCCTTAGAGGCAGCACCTGTAGCAAGATTTGTCAGCTGAGCAAAGGCAGCAGCCAAGGGGGAATCAGAAGGAATAACTGCTGATTCGATTTCAAGTGCACCCTTATCTACTCCCGCATTATCTTCATTATGCACACCACCATTACGTTCTTCAGAAGACGAAGAAGTTAGGGCTGCCGGATTGAGAGCGGCGAAATCTTTTTCCTTAGATACCGAAGCAGGATCATCTGAGGGGTTGTTCTGCGAACTTGGATTTGCGGTTTTTTGTTCGACACCAGAAGATATGCTGCCCTTTTTGGAAGCTTCATTCAGTTTATCGTTTTCAGCCTTCGAGGAAGGCTGACCGTTTTTCGCAGAGCGTTTGAGGGGAAGTGCCGTATTATCAACCACATCACCATCGTAGCGGTACAGCACATCGTCGGTAGCTCCATAAGATCTTGGCTAACCATATCAGCCATATCTTCTACAAGACTGCGATCTAACCCATATTCTTCCAGCTTGTCAAAAGCAAGTTCTTGCAATTCTTGGGCATGGCGCGCCATTTCCTCGGGAGTCCAAAACGCCTCAAGCTTTTCAAAGATATATTCCGCCAGTGAGCGCTGCTTGGCACGAATTGCCAAATCCCATGCTTTCGTCATTCCCTCAAGCACTGCTTCACTAGGAATTCTATTTTCGCGCAATGCGCGTTCATAGGCCGCCAAATACAGGTGAATACCTAATACGATATCGCCCTCTTCTACTGCCGAAGCCGCACGCTGAAGGTATGCCTGAGAAGAATTGGAATGGGCATTTTGATCCTGAAACGATGACCCGCCAAAAATTGACTCCTCATTCATCATCGTGCACCTCCTTTTGATTCTCATTTTGCCAATGTATCAGTTGTACATGCTGTTCTTAATAATGCTAGTTATTTACTCGCAGTTAATTGTAAATCAGGCTCACGCAAGCTGTGTGAACAATCAATGATTTGTCAGTTATTTGTACCTTTTTCACAAGGAATGAACATTTTTACCACGAAAGAATGTCCCAGCCGTGTTCCTTTGCGCTACGGCGCAAAGGTCGATCGGGAGTTACAGCGCAAGGATTAACCGCTGCCTGGAGCATCGCTCGATCGGAATGATGGTCGCCATACGCATGGGTTATAACCCAATTACCTTCACCGTATTTCTCGTTGGCGTAGGCGGTTATACAATTGAGTTTTTCCTCTCCTTCGACTGGCAGCCCCTCAACTTGGCAGGTATAACAACCTGATTCATCGGTAGCCATGCGCGTTGAAAATTCATGCGTACTGATGGGTTTTCATTGCTTGACGAATAAGGGGCTCAAAGGTCGCAGAAACAACCCAGACCTCACGTCCACAAGATCGGTGATAGTTGATGGCCTGGTCTGCCTTTGCGCGAAATATTCGCTCTAGATGTTCATCGTAAAAGATTTCAAGGAAACGGTCGACCTCTTCTTGCCTTTGACCTTCGAACGCAGAAAAAACTGCCCCACGAACCAGCTCTCATTTTGAGGAAGTCGAAGTTTATAGCGCAGAGCCCAGAAGATAATGCGGGTAAAGATACGTTTCTTAAGCAACCCTTTACGCCTCAGATAGCGCACCAGAATAACGGGAGAATTACCCGAAATAGAAGTTCCATCAAAATCAAAGACTGCAATTTCTACAGGCTTTTCTTGAACGGTTTCCCCCATTTTCCCACAATTCCTTACCGCACTCCGTATTCCTACCGATATTCAAAACACACTCGAATATCAAAGCACGCTTGAGTATTAAGCAACAAAACTATACCACCACACCGATTTGAAACTAAACAGAATGCCAAGAGCATACAAGTCTGTAACGAATCGAGGCTGTCTCTAAAACAAATGAAGCTCCCTTACGGGAGCTTCATGAATTACCAAACTGGCGGGATGTACGGGACTCGAACCCGCGACCTCCGACGTGACAGGCCGGCGCTCTAACCAACTGAGCTAACACCCCGTGCTTCAGCAGCGAATGCTAGTATACAGGAAATCGAAATGCGTGCAAGAACTTTTTAAAATTTTTTGACAGCTTCTGAGCTACATCAAAAAAGGCGTATCGCCTTATACGATACGCCCAATCACCTTGATTACCTTCGAAGATCGGACTACTTCTTTCCTCGAGCACCCGGCTTCATGGATCTAAGAATGGTTTTCCCTGCTGATTGCGCAACAGGTGCCACCGCATCAAGCGCTACTGAAACTGCCTTGCGAGCCACGGGAGCAACCTTTTCTCCTATTGAATGCAAGGTAGGCTCACTTTGAACAAAAGTGACAACTTTTGCGGTTTCGTTGGTAGCTTTGCCCGCAAGAGCAACCAAACCTGCAACGCTGCCACCACCCTCAAAATATTCAATTGCAGCACGTCCGATCGCCTGCGTACCGAGATAGCCCATAGCACCCTTCACAGCCCAACCAAGCGCAGGCACAAAGCCTGCAAGTTGGCGCGATATGTTCCTGAATATAAAAGCATTAACGAGGACGCCTAAGAGCTCCAAAACGCGTTCTGGCCCCAATGGTTGACCATAAGCTGCTGCGATTTGCAAAATCATCTTTATTTGATTCGCGGTCATGAGCGGCATGTCGGCACCTGGAACAAATACCACAACACCGATACCGGCATTTTGTAACGAGGTAGAAGAAATTGCGTCATAAGCCAGCGGACGGCGAACAAATGGATAGGCTATCGAAAATGCCAGTTTTTTCTCAGCATCAACTGCAGATACTATCCAAGTACCGATTTTGTCAGCAAGTTCTCCTTTTAATTCATCATCAAACTCAGCATCGCGCAAGAAGACCACATCGCCTTCGGGCAAATCGTGACCGCTCTGCTTAGCAAGGCGGCATACCTCCTCGCCGTTTTCCGCAACCACCAACACAGGAGTCCCCTGTTCACGGAAAGCTTGCGCTAGGGCACCTACTGATTCGCTTTGAGCAGCGGCGATTATAGTTAAATCGCAGGCTAGATGCGTATCAGGAGTTTGAGAAGGAAAATAGCTTACCATCACACGAGAATTAGGTGATTCACTGTTAAAACCAGCACGTACAAACACCTGAAAATCCGGTGAAGCACTTTCGTCGATAAGAATGTTTACTGAAACCGGGATAGAACTTGCTCGGTCTATATCAATTGCAGCAGAAAGTACTGCAGGAATATCAACTGGAAGCTTCACGGCGGTCCCCTTTCACTTAGCGACCATTATGCACCCAAACAGAGTTTATCAAGCCTAACATCATGAAGTTTACGATCATAAATGATGAACCATAACTGATAAAAGGAAGTGGAATACCGGTAATCGGCATTAAGCCACAGGTCATACCAATATTTTCCAATATCTGAAAAAGCCACATTCCCACTACGCAGATAACGATGATCGTACCAAACAAATCACCTGAACTTCTTGCAACGTTCACCGAGCAAACAATGAGGCCAATGTAAAAAGCAAGCAAAGCTAATGCGCCAATAAACCCAAATTCCTCTGCCAAAACGCAGAAAACAAAGTCTGTCGGAGCCTCAGGTAAAAAGCCCAAAGATGACTGGGTTGCCTGCATAAAGCCTTTACCCAAAAGGCCACCGCTACCAATAGCAATTTTTGCCTGTTGTAAGTTATAGCCATCTCCAGAAGTATCATGAGTCGGATCAAGAAATACCGTCAAACGTGATTTCTGGTAATCCTTAAGAAGTACATCATGACCAAACAACTGATCAAGCACGGGATCGATAAGCAAAATAGCAGCAACAAGCACCACTAAAACACCAATGGTTCCCACAATAAATCGCCAGTTCGCTCCCCCAATAATAAGAGCAAACCCTGCGATCATCAGGTAGACCAAACCAGTTCCTAAGTCTGGCTGTGTCATTACACAAATAAAAGGTACTGCCAAAATTAAGAGCGCTTTTATAACTCACGCAGATCGTTAAGTCTGCCGCCATAGCGCGCCATCACTGAAGCAGCGAGCAACACAACCGTGACTTTGGCAAACTCACCAGGTTGCAGCCGAATACCAACATTAATCCACGATTGACCACCGTTAACTTCAACGCCAATGCCAGGTATGTGCGGTGAAAGTAGGAGTACCACATTGATGATAAGAAATACGGTGATATAGCCCGACAATACGTGATAATCCAATCGAGTAATAAGAACGAACAAAACTACGCCCACTCCGACACCCATAAGCTGTCGAGAAAAGCTGTAATCCGGGTCGGATGCAGTAGCAGAAAACTGTACGATCAATCCATAGGCAACCAACACCAGCATAAAAAAGATGAAAGGTGGGTTGAGATACTTAAACCGTCTTGGTTTAAACGTTTTTGCAACAGTGGGGTCCTGTGGGCGCACAGAACTGATTTCGTTCATCATCTGAGCCATTCAAGACACCTACTCTTCTGAATCTTCATTACTTGTATTGTCGGAATTATCAGTATTTCCTGAGCTACTGTTAACTTCAGTAGCAGAAAGAACCGTCAGTTCTTCGTTTAGACTGCCATCAAGAGTTTGTATAGCGGCATCCATGATGCGAGCAGCGATAGGTGAACCAGTTGTGCCACCACTGCCACCTTCTTCCAAACAGAGAGCTAAAGCAAATCGGGGCTCTTCGTAAGGGGCGTAGCAGGAAAACCAAGCCATATCTTGCTTCCCTGCAACTTCAGCAGTACCTGTTTTTGCTGCAGCACTCCAGGAATACTGGCCGAAGTCAGCAGATACCGAAGCATTTTCCGTCGCTACGCCATGAAGCGCATCCTGCATAACAGCCAGCAAAGAGGATCAACATCTGGATGATAGTCTTCTATTGTTTCGAACGAGAGAACGGTTTCTCCTAACGAATTGCGAACTTCTTTCAACAGGTGAGGGCGCAGTAATTTTCCT
>ENA-OQDF01000436-OQDF01000436.1-human-gut-metagenome-genome-assembly--contig:-NODE-436-length-17040-cov-1.788683_pt1 | contig 17040 bp, 20 predicted proteins | sample MGYA00242769_ERZ504597 | MGnify/ENA primary metagenome ERZ504597 (study PRJEB26092, sample SAMD00036305) | human gut metagenome | host: Homo sapiens | study: EMG produced TPA metagenomics assembly of...
GGAAACAGTAAAATTATTGAAAATGAAAAGTATACAGGTCATTGCTAGTCTGCTGTGTGGTATTCTGTATTGTGGGATTTCTTTAAATGCCCAGAATGTATTGAAAGCAACAGGTTGGATGCCAGAGCACACATTTACTTCCGGAATAGAAGGTCCGGCTGTAGATAGCGAAGGAAATTTATATGCCGTAAATTATAAGAAAGAAGGGACGATCGGTATTGTACGCCAGATGGTAGCCATGGCTGTTTTCTCGTTTTGCCGGAAGGATCTACCGGGAATAGTATCCGCTTCGGGAAAGACGGAAATATGTACGTGGCGGATTATACAGGGCATAATATCTTAAAAGTGGATATGAAATCTAAGAAGATCAGCGTATTCGCTCATGAGCCAAAGATGAATCAACCAAACGATATTGTATTTGCCTCCAATGGAAATATCTATGCGAGTGACCCGGATTGGCCGAATCAAAAAGGCCAACTTTGGTTGATTACCCCGGATGCGAAAGTCTCCTTATTGGAGACGAATATGGGAACGACTAATGGCATCGCTGTGAGTGAGGATGGTAAACGCTTGTACATTAATGAATCTGCTCAATTAAAAGTCTGGGTATATGATATATGCCCGGATGGTACTTTAAGGAATAAACGTCTATTTCATACTTTTGAGGGGTACGGTATGGATGGTATGAAGTGTGAGAGAAAGGAAATCTTTATATTTGCCGTTATGATAAGGGTACTATAGCTTTGTTAAATCCGCAAGGAGATTTAGTTGAAGAGATTCAATTGACAGGAAAGCAGCCGTCTAACTTAACATTTGGAGGACCTGATCATCGTCAATGTTATGTGACATTGCAGGATCGGGGTTGTTTTGAAACCTTTAAGGTTCCTTATCCGGGAAAAGAATGGTAACCCGATATACGTTTTTGATTAATTTTGCGTTATAATAGGTACGGAATATTAAAAAGATATATAGATGATAGAATATATAAAGGGTGAAATCGTGGAACTTACACCTACACGTTATGATTTGGAGTGTGGTGGTATAGGGCTACGAGCTGAATATATCCTTGAATACATATAGTGCGTTTGGGAGTAAGACTACCGGAAAATATATATATATGAGGTAATCCGGAAGATGCTCATTTATTATTTGGCTTTGCGAGAAAATCGAAAGGGAGTTGTTCCTTTTGCTTACTTCCGTTTCCGGCGTGGGACCGAATACCGCACGCATGATCCTTTCTTCTCTACCGCCATCCGAATTGGTTCAAGTGATCGGTTCGAAGAATGAGGCCGCATTGACTGCCGTGAAAGGGATTGGTTTGAAGACGGCCCAGCGTATCTTGGTAGATTTGAAAAATAAGGTGAAACCTATGGAGAGTATGGCCGGAAACTTGCCGGAGGCATCAGTCTCTAATGGAGCGGTAACCGAGGAGGCCGTAGCCGCATTGGTTATGTTGGGTTTCCAGAAAGCGGCTTCGCAAAAAGCGGTATCCGCTATTTTGAAAGGCTCGCCCACTTTAGCTGTGGAACAAGTAATTAAAACTGCGCTTAGAATGCTTTGATAATTGACAATTGAGGATTAACGATTAACAATTGACAATTAAATGAGAAAATGAGAAAACGAATACTGAAATATTCCATATGGATCGTTGTATTATTGTTTGGTGTCGGCTTGTATTCGCTGAATGCTGATTACCTTGCGTATACATCATCTTTGCCGGAATTGGAGTTGCTGGAAGCTCCGGAGGATACGATTCCTCCCCGTTATCCGGTAGCTAAAACTACACCGGAGGAATATCAAGATATCGTGAAACAATCACCTGCCGATTTGCGTGATCCGGAGAATGTCAAGACTACGATTGAGTATGATTTAAAGACGAATACGTATATTGTCCGTACGAAATTAGGCGATATGGAGATTGGTACGCCGATGAGTTTAACCCCAGCGGAATACCAAGATTATTCTATGCAACAATCACTTCGTTCCTATTTCCGCCAAAGAACGAGGAAGAATTCCAAAAAGCTACGAATAAACAGTTTAACTTAACCGATATGCAGTTTAATATCGGTGCGGCGGAACGTATTTTCGGCCCGGTGGAGTACGTGTAAGAACACAAGGTTCGGCCGAGATCACGATGGGATTGAAGACGAATAAGAATAATGATCCTTCTCTTCCGGAGCGTTCCCGTAAACGTACTTTCTTCAATTTTGACGAGAGTGTGCAGTTGAATGTACAAGCCTCGGTGGGTAGCAAGGTGAATTTCGGAATGAATTACAATACCGAGACCTCTTTTGATTTCGATTCCAAAAAATTGAAATTGGCGTATACAGGCGAGGAGGATGAGATTATCAAGTCGTTAGAAGCCGGTAACGTGAGCATGAATACCAGCAATTCCTTGATTAATGGAGGTGCGGCTTTATTTGGTATGAAAGCGGATTTACAATTTGGTAAGTTGCGAGTGAACGCCTTGTTTGCCCAGCAGGAATCTGAATCCAAGACGGTTAGCTCAAAAGGGGCGTGCAGACGAAGCCCTTTGAGATCAAGGTGGATGAATACGACGAGAACCGTCACTTCTTCTTGGGCCATTATTTCTATGATAACTACGATAAGTTTATGGAGTCTTTGCCTACCGTCACCTCCGGTATCGAGATCTCTAAGATAGAAGTGTGGGTGACCAATAAACGAGGTAATTATGACCAGTCCCGCAATATCGTAGCTTTCACCGATTTGGGAGAAAATGAATCTCGTAATATCGGTAATACTGCGTTGGTGATGCCTTCCGGAACGGACAGACGTCCGAATAATTCCGCAAACAATTTATATACGACTTTAACCACTCAATTTACGGATGCCCGAAAGATAAGTATGGTTAATGATGCGTTGAAAGGCTCCATGGAGGGAGGACGGGATTTTGAAAAAATCGAGAGTGCCCGTTTGCTAGAGTCATCTGAGTATACATTAAACAAGAAATTGGGTTATATTTCTTTGAGGACTCAGTTACAGGCTGATGAGGTATTGGGTGTCGCTTTTAGTTTTATCTATAATGGCAAGACCTATCAAGTCGGTGAGTTCTCTACGGATAATAAAGAGAATACGAGCGACTGTATTTATGTGAAGTTGCTAAAGGGTATCACGATGTCGCCGGATATGATGTTCTGGGACTTGATGATGAAGAACGTATACTCATTGGGTGCTTATTCGGTGCAGAAAGAGAAGTTTAAGTTGAACGTTACCTACCAGAGCGATTCTACGGTACGTATGTAAACTATCTTCCGGAAGGTAATTGTGCGAATCAATCTTGATTCGGGTATTAGGGCTGGATCGCTTGGATACCTATGACAATCCGAATCCGGATGGTTTCTTCGATTTTATTGACGGTTATACGATACAGGCGGAGACCGGTAAGATTATATTCCCTTGTGTACAACCTTTCGGCTCGAAATTACGGGAAAGGTAGGTAATGCCTATGCCAGTAAATATGTATTCCAAGAGTTGTATGACTCGACATTAACCGTTGCCCGCCAGATCGCCGAGAAAAATAAATTTCTTTTAAGTGGTGAGTATAAAGCCTCGTCGGGTTCGGAGATCGACTTGGGAGCTACTAACGTGGCCCGTGGATCCGTACGTGTCACGGCAGGAGGAGCTACACTGACCGAGAATGTGGATTATACGGTAGATTACAGTTTAGGACGTGTGACGATCTTGAATGAGAGCATCATATCGAGTGGGACACCCGTTAGCGTATCTCTGGAGAACCAGTCTACTTTTAATATGCAGCGAAAGACGATGATCGGGTTAGACTTGAATTACCAGTTCAATAAGGACTTCATGGTCGGTGCCACGGTTATGCATATGTCGGAAATGCCTCTTACGGTAAAAACCACTTTGGGAGATGAGTCTATAAAGAATACTTATGGGGCTTGAATACCTCTTATAAAGCCGAGAGCCAGTGGTTGACAAACGTATTTGATAAGTTACCCTTGTTGACATTGACCAAACCTAGCCAAATCTCATTCAATGCGGAATTCGCTCATTTAATAGCGGGACATTATGAGAATCAATATACGGGTGGTTACTCTTATTTGGATGACTTCGAGTCTACACAAAGTGGTATGGATCTTTTGAACCCGTATGCTTGGAACTTGGCGAGTACCCCCTATGAAGATTCGAATCCTAAATTTCCGGAAGCGGAGAAGGTGAACGATATCGCTTATGGTAAAAACAGAGCTTTGTTGGCTTGGTATACGGTAGACGGAATCTTCACTCGGAAGAGTTCCTCTTCCCGCCCTCGACATCTTACGAATGATGATTTATCGAATCATTACACCCGTGGAGTCAGTTATAAAGAGATCTTCCCGAATAAAGAGTTGGGAACCAATGATAATACGACTTTGCCTGTATTAAACCTCGCTTTTTACCCGAATGAGCGTGGTCCGTATAACCTAGATGCGGAAAATGTAACTCGGACGGTACGTTGGGTAATCCGGAAAAACGTTGGGGTGGTGTAATGCGCAAGATCGAGCCTAGCGATTTGGAATCTGCCAATTATGAATATATCGAATTCTGCTTTTAGACCCGTATCTTGAGGACGAGACAGCCGAGGGTGGTGACCTATACTTTAACTTGGGTGAGATTTCCGAGGATATCTTGAAAGATGAGCGGAAATTCTTTGAGAATGGTATGCCCGTGGACGGTGATATGTCGAAGTTGATACGACTGTTTGGGGTAAGGTGCCTCGCACGCAAAGTACGGGATATGCGTTTGATGCCCAAAATCGTGAGCTGCAAGATGTCGGTTTGAACGGTCTTTCTACGGAGGAAGAGCAAATTTTCCCTACGTATGCGGATTATTTGAATAAATTGAGGGCGAAACTATCCGGCGAGACAATCTCTAAGATGATGGATGATCCGTTTTCTCCTTTTAACGATCCTGCCGGGGATAATTATCACTATTTCCGTGGGGATGATTACGATGCTAAGGAGTTGGATATCCTATCTCGCTATAAACGATATAACGGTACAGAGGGAAACTCACAAGAATCCGATCAAAGATATGCTACAGCCGGAAAGAGTACACCAGATGTGGAAGATATCAATGGCGATAATACGTTGAATGAGACAGAGAAATATTTTGAGTACAAGATCTCTCTCCGTCCAAAAGATTTGCAGGTCGGTGTAAACAACATCGTTGATGAGCGTACTCCGGAAGTAACCTTAATGAATGGTGATAAGGAGAAGTAAATGGTATCTATTTAAGATTCCTATTAAAGATTATGAGAAGAGGGTTGGAGCGATCCGGGATTTCAAGACAGTCCGTTTCATGCGTATGTATATGACAGGATTCCGTAAGTCTACGGTTCTGCGTTTCGGTACCTTGGAATTGGTTCGTGGTGATTGGCGTACTTATACGCAGGATTTGTCAAATCCTCTTATTCCGCCAAGTCTGATGGACAGATCGTCGTATCTTCTGTAAATATAGAGGAGAACGGGCAGCGTCAGCCGGTCAACTATGTGTTGCCTCCGGGTATCAGCCGTATGTTCGATTCCAGTCAGCCTCAGTTGCTTCAACAGAACGAGCAGGCATTGTCTATGAAGATAACGGATTTATCTCCTGCGGATGCACGTGCGGTTTATAAATCTACCGCTTATGACCTCGCCGGTATAAACGATTACAAATGTTCGCTCATGCGGAAGCGCCGATTGATGAGAGCAAGACTTGTCGAATGGTGATTTCTCTGTATTTATTCGTTTAGGTTCTGACTATAAGAATAATTATTATGAGTATGAGGTGCCTTTGGATCTGACTCCCCATAGTACTATTCTTTATAATACGAACAATAGTGCGGATCAAGAAAAAGTATGGCCTTTAAATAATACCTTGAATTTTAAACTGGAGACTCTAACCGACTTGAAGTTGGAGCGAAATAAATTGAAACGTCAAGGACAGGGAAATATAAGCTACCAAAAGGTTTATTCGAAAAATGATCCGGATAATACCGCGTAATAAAATCAGTATCATCGGTAACCCTAGCTTAGCGGAGGTGAAAGTGATCATGATCGGCGTACGTAATAATACGGGTGATATCAAGAGCGGTGAGGTCTGGGTAAACGAACTTCGTATGACTGATTTCGATGAGAAAGGTGGTTGGGCCGCTAATGCGAATCTGAACGTCGCTTTATCCGATTTGGGTACGGTCAATGTAAGTGGACGAATGGAAACCGCCGGTTTTGGTGCGTTGGATCAGTCGCTGGCCGAACGTCGGATGGATGATTATTCGCAATATAGTGTGGCGACCTCGATTGAGTTGGGTAAGTTGTTCCCTGAGAAAGCAAAGGTTAGCATACCTTTTTACTATGCTTATTCGAAAGAGACTACAACTCCTGAGTATGATCCGTTGAATGAGGATATTAAGCTTTCGGACGCTTTGGATGCGGTAGAGACCCAAGCCGAGAAAGACTCTATCAAGAGTTATTCTTTGGACCAGACCACGATTAAGAGCGTCTCTTTCAATAACGTAAAGGTGGATATCCGTAGTAAGAATCCGATGCCGTATGATCCGGCTAACTTCTCGTTAGGTTACTCTTATAGCCAGAACAGTAAGAAGAATCCGGAGACCGAATATGAGACAACCAAGGATTACCGAGGTAATTTCGCTTATAATTATACGCCTTACGTGAAACCGTTCCGACCCTTCGAGAAGCTGAAGAAGAATAATGGATATACAAAATATATCAAGCAATTCGGACTGAATTACGTCCCGTCGAATATTAGTTTCCAGACGGCGATGATGCGGAATTACTATGAGATTAAGCTAAGGGATTTGACAAGTTCTACGGATGGAGGTAACCAGTTGCTCTCATTCAGTCACAATTTCTTGTGGGACCGTGCCTTCAGTTTGCGTTGGGACTTTACGAATAATCTGAGCATGACGTTTACTTCCGGTACGAATGCCCGCATCGAGGAACCGAATGTTCAAGTGAATAAGAAATTGAATCCGGATGATTATCAGGTATGGAAGGATTCCGTGAAGCAAAGTATCCGTGATTTGGGTACTCCTTTGAAATATGACCAAACGTTTAATGTCACTTGGAATATGCCATTGCAATTCATACCGGCATTGGACTGGGTAAATAGTTCATTGACTTATAATGCCACGTACAACTGGGATCGTGGAGCCAATGTCGCTAGTATTGAGTTGGAACAGGGTAATATAATAAAGAACCAACGTCAATTTGACTGGCAGGGTAGTTTCAATTTGCAGTCATTGTACAATAAGAATAAATATCTGAAGAAGATCAACCAGAAATTATGGCCTCTTCCCGGGTAAGCGCTCGTCAACCGGAGAAAAGAAGAAAAGAGGTGAAACTAGAGAAAGAGAATCCAATTGAGCCCGGATAGTGGAACGATCGTGCAGCATGGAATGTTTACGAAGAAGGTTCGTATCACGGCACGTGGAGCGGACGGGAAGGTCTATTCAATTAAATACAAGCCGATCAATTACGCCCAAGTCATGAATCTTGAATAAGGATACGGCCCGTTTGAAGCTGACAATCGTGCCCGGTCCTCAGCCTTTGGAAGGAACCTTGACGAAGTCGCTGAATATAGTAGCCGTTTCTTGATGATGGTACGTCGGGTAAACATACAATATTCGTTGATAGACGGTATGATGTTGAGTGGTTACGCACCGGAGGTTGGTGATATGTTCGGACAACGGCGTACAGGAACTTTGGCTCCGGGACTCGGTTTTGCTTTTGGAGCGGTAAGAAGGAGCTTTATCGACGAGGCGGACGAGCGGGGCTGGCTGGTAAAGAATGAGAATATGACGACTCCCGCCATGATCAATAGCGCGAAGAATCTTACGATTCGTGCGAATCTAGAACCTATAGCCGGCTTGAAGATTGATTTGAACGCAAACCGGGTAGATACCCGTAGTACCGATATCTATTATATGCAAGACGGTATGCCCGAGCAGATGGGAGGTAGCTTCACGATGACTACGATTGCCTTGGGGAGCGCTTTCGGCGCAGCGGAAACGCTAATAACGGTTATTCCTCGAAAGCGTTCGATAAATTTATCGCTCATCGTAGCGTGATCGCCCAGCGTTTGATGGATACCTATTCTGGTACGGTTTATCCGAGCTCCGGTTTTATGGCGGGGCATGCTTTAGCGGGAAAACCTTATGATCCAGCCGTAGGGGGAGGCGTAAGCCTGAATTCCATGGAGGTATTGGTACCTGCTTTCTTGGCGGCTTATACGGGTAAGGACCCGAATAAGGTAGGCTTGTCAGCCTTCCCGTCTGTTAAGAGCCTGCTACCGAACTGGCGTGTTACGTATGATGGCTTGATCCGTATACCGGTTATCCGCAAATACTTTAAGAGTATGATGTTAAGTCATCAATATCGTTGTTCCTATAGCGTAGGTGCGTTTTCCTCCTTCTTGGATTGGGTAGATGCCGGGCAGGATGGTTTGGGATATATCCGCGATATCCAGACAGGTAATCCTACGCCGTCGTCTCCTTATGATATAGCGGCCGTGAGTATCACGGAAGGATTCAGCCCGTTGTTTGGTGTGGACGCTACTTTATTGAATAATATAACAGGTAAATTTGAGTTGCGCAAGACTCGTAACTTAAGCTTGAATATTTCCTCTTACCAATGGTGGAAGCGCTTTCCAACGAATTCGTGATAGGAGTAGGATATAAGTTGACTGAGTTTAACAAGGTGTTGAAAATGAAAAAGACACGCGACTTCAGTAATGATCTTACGATCCGCTTAGATTTCTCTTACCGTAAAATGCAATCGTTGATCCGTAAGATTGAGGATCAGTTTACGCAGGCTACCAGCGGGAATATCGCCAAGACCATCCAGTTCTCTGCGGATTACGGGTTAAGTCGTGCCTTGACATTGAGAGCGTTCTATGATTTACAGATCAATGAGCCGATCGTGTCCACATCTTCTTACCCGACATCGAACTCGAACTATGGTATTAGTTTACGGTTCTCCTTAGCGCAATAAAAAGAGTATAGTCTATTTACAGGACTTCTTGGTCTGTTTTTAAATACCTGTCTAGCGGTATGGAATAAACCTTTATATTTGTGCGAAATATAATTTGGATATGAAGAATACTTACAAATTGATATTATTTCTTCTCTTGATAACCCATGCCTCTTTCGGCCAAGACGTGAAAGGGTATATTAAGGATGCGGAGAGCAAGGAAGCTTTAGCCGGGGTAAACGTTTTTTATAAGGACAAAGGGGGTACGAGAGGAACTGTGTCTGATATAAACGGTTATTATGAGCTGAAAGTGACGGATGGCGACGCTGTATTGACTTTTAGCTATCTGGGATATGAAACGTTGAGCGTTCCCGTGAAAGTAGATCCGGGAGAGTTCTTGACGCATGACGTATCCTTGCGAACAAACTCAAACATGATGGACGAGGTCGTCGTGAGCGTCGGGCGTTATGAGCAAAAGCTAAGCGATATTACCGTCTCTATGGAATTACTGAAAGCGAAAGATATCACTCGTCAGTCTCCGAAAGATTTAACGGACGTATTGAAGAATATCTCCGGTGTGGACGTGACGGACCGGCAACCTTCCGTACGCGGTGGTACGGGATGGACCTATGGCGTGGGTAGCCGTTGCTTGATTCTGGTGGACGGAATGTCGGTGCTAACTCCGGGTTCCGGCGAGATAAACTGGAATATGATCCCGATGGAGAACGTCGATCAAGTAGAGGTACTGAAAGGGGCCTCTTCCGTATTATATGGCTCTTCTGCCTTGAATGGTTTGATTCACGTGAAAACGAAACGCCCCGGATTGGATCCGGTAACACAGGTGAACGTACAAGGAGGATTGTATGGGAAGCCGCGCCAAGACGGGACGCCTTTATATGGAGGCTTGGATCTCTCTCATTCCCGTAGGATCAAGAATTTTGATTTGACAGTGGGGCTAATACATTCTTGGACGACGGGTATCGGCAGGATAATTACAATCGCCGTGTCCGGGTCGGTGGGAATCTTACGTATCACGATCCCCGGGTACAAGGGTTGAACTATGGCGTGAACGTGAATTATTTGTATAACGATTATACCGGTTTCTTTATCTGGCGTTCTCCGGAGGAGCCCTATATTCAATCTCCGCTGGCGAATATGGGACGCCGTGAGAATACATTTTATATAGATCCCTTCTTGAATTATACGAATTCGGAAAAAGGGACGACTCATCGTTTCAAGGGGCGTTTCTTCCATCGGGGAAGCCGTATCATCACGCATACTACGGATAAGTCTCTTTTTGACATAACGAATAATATGGGTTTTGATATCTCATCCGTCCCGGAGATTATCAATATGGCGCAAAACTGGCAAACCGAGTTATTGCCGACCTTCTTACCGTATTTGCCGGAGGTGATGAACGGGAAGGTGAGCGGATTGATGGGTGAATTGGGCAAGCTGGGAAATCATTTTTCCCGACAGCTACCTCGGCGGATTATATGGACTTGATTTCTTGGGTGATGGGACGTACTCCGCTACCCGATAAGAATAACGTAGGGGCTTGGTTGGTAGATGCCATGAAACCGATGGAGAAAAAAGCGCCGGAGGCTACGGATCATACCTATTCCTATAATCTGGATTACCAATCAGCAAGAAGTTCGAACATTCACAACTCACGGTTGGAGGTACTTATGAGCGTATTCATGCGGATTCGAAAGTGACCGGGCAGCATAGTAGCGATAATGTGGCTACCTTCCTGCAATATGATCATAAGTTTATCGATCGTTTGAACGTCTCGGTCGGTGTTCGTCTGGAGTATTACCGGGTCGATGATTCTACCGGGAAGCGGAGACGAAGATTTTCGGGGCGAAGGTTCCGGTAAAACCTGTTTTCCGTGGAGGCTTGAATTATGAATTGGGTGAGTATAGTTTTATCCGGGCATCTTTCGGACAGGGATACCGTTATCCATCCGTTACGGAGAAGTTTATCCTGAAGGATATCGGAGGTGTGGGAGCTTTCCCGAACGCTGAATTGAAAGCGGAGCAAGGTTATAATGCCGAACTTGGTTTCAAGCAAGGCTATAAGTTCGGCAATTTGAAGGGCTTTATCGATGTGGCCGGCTTTTATACCCGTTACAAGGATATGATCGAGTTCCGTTTCGGCCTGTTTAATAATAAGACCTTCGATTATATCGATGGGCTTTCCAAGTTGTTCAATGCGTTCTCTAGCGGCGACGGCTTAGGAATCGGCGCTCAGTTCACGAACGTAGGCCGGGCGGAGATTTATGGGGTAGACTTGTCTACCTCGGGTGTGTATGAGTTTAACCGTGATACTCGTCTGGCATATACTTTGGGGTATGTTTATACGAATCCGATCGATATGGACGTGGATTCACGGAACGCGGAGGAGGAAGCGAATGATGACTTAATGGCGATGCGTTCGAAATCGAATGACAGCAAGTATTTAAAATATCGCCAGAAACATTCCGTAAAGGGGGTATTTGATCTGGAATGGAAACAGTTTAATATCGGAACGAATATGTCATGGAAAAGCAAGACATTGGCGGTCGATTATTTTATGGTCGATGAGCGTACGAAAGCGGAGCCTAACCTGATGGATTATATGCGCTCGATGCTATTCGGAAACTTACATGATTATTGGGCAGAGAACAATAAAGGATATTTCGTCATGGATATGCGTGTCGGGATGAAAGTGACGAAGAATATCCATGTACAAGGACTGGTGAACAACCTCTTAAACAAGCGCTATAGCGCCCGCCCGATGGATGTCGGCGCACCCCGGACTTTCATTCTGCAAGTAGGAGCCAATTTCTAACAAATTACCTATTGTAGAGACGGAGCGTGCTCTGTCTCTACAACATGTGATAGTTTTCAATTCGCTTCGTAAACGAATCGCTTGATTGTCCGTCACCTTATCCATCAGTTTCCAGAATCTTTCGCTATGGTTCATCTCTATCGTATGGCAAAGCTCATGCAATAATACATAATCCACCAAATGCCAAGGAAGAAGCATTAATGATTGCGAGAGGTTAATGCTCTTCTTCATTGTACAACTTCCCCAATGCGTTTTGCTATTATTGATTTTCACCCCGGTCAACATAAATCCATGTTGTCTAGCCAATAGCGTGATACGTTCCGGCAACAACCGTTTCGCCTCGTGGCGGAGCGCCTTCTCCAGCATGGATTTCAATAAGGATTGCACCTCTTCCTCCTCGAAACGAGTCTCATTCGGACAAGCGATATGCAGTACTCCATCCTCCAATCTCATGTAGAAATTACTTCGCTCGGTGCGGAAGATATGCAAGCGGAATGTCGTAGCCTGTAACTCCGATCTTTCGTCGAGCAGGGGCCGGGCCGGATGCTTCTGGAGCGCTTTTACCAGCCGGGCCTTGTTCTCCATGATAAAAGCGATCATACGTTTCTCGTCTCCCCCGGGTGGCATCGTGGCGGTTATCTTTCCTTTTGATATCTTGAGCGTGTATCGAGTGGCCCGGGGAGTGGTACGGAGCGTTATGACTCCCAAATCCTTGTCTTGTATATTCTTTTCCATTCCTGCCACAAAAGTAATACATTGAGAAAAACAATAATACGATGGAATTGATTATCTTCGCGATCGTAAAGGTTAAAAACATAATCAATATAATAAATTAGCAATCATGAGCAAAAAAGCACTTTTAATTATCTGTGATGGTTGGGGAATTGGTGACAAAGGTAAAGACGACGTGATCTTTAACACGCCGACTCCATATTGGGACGAGTTATTGAAAACTTATCCAGCCTCACAGTTACAGGCTTCTGGCGAGAACGTTGGTTTGCCTGACGGACAAATGGGTAACTCTGAGGTGGGCCACTTGAACATCGGTGCTGGCCGTATCGTTTACCAAGATTTGGTGAAGATCAACATCGCTTGCCGCGAGAATACGATCATGGAGAACCCGGAGATCAAACGTGCTTATAGCTACGCGAAAGAGAATAATAAGCAGATCCACTTCATGGGCTTGGTTTCCGATGGTGGTGTACATAGCTCTTTGGAGCATCTTTGAAGTTGACGGATATCGCCAAGGAATACGGAATCAGCAAGGCTTATGTACATTGCTTCATGGATGGCCGTGATACGGACCCGAAGAGTGGTAAGGTTTATCGAGACGTTGGAGAATCATCTGAAGACTACCGGCGGTAAGATCGCTTCTATCATCGGACGTTATTACGCTATGGACCGCGACAAACGTTGGGAACGTGTGAAAGAGGCTTACGACTTATTGGTCGAAGGTAAGGGTAAGCAAGCCGAGTGCATGGTAAAAGCGATGGAAGAGTCGTACGCCGAGGGTGTAACGGACGAGTTCATCAAGCCGATCGTTCACGTTGAGAACGGAAAGCCGGTTGCTGTTATCGAGGAAGGCGATGTCGTGATCTTCTTCAACTACCGTAACGACCGTGCGAAAGAGCTTACAGTTGTATTGACTCAGCAAGATATGCCGGAGGCCGGTATGCATACGATCCCTGGCTTGCAATATTTCTGTATGACTCCGTATGACGCTAGCTTCAAGGGTGTTCATATCTTGTTCGACAAAGAGAACGTAAATAATACGCTGGGTGAGTTCTTGGCAAACGTAGGTAAGACTCAGTTGCATATCGCCGAGACAGAGAAATACGCTCACGTGACTTCTTCTTCAACGGTGGCCGTGAGACTCCGTTCGATAGCGAGGAGCGTATCTTGGTCCCTTCTCCTAAAGTGGCTACTTACGACTTAAAACCGGAAATGAGCGCTTTCGAGGTGAAAGATAATTGGTGGACGCTATCAATACGAAGAAATTCGATTTTATCGTAGTGAACTACGCCAACGGTGATATGGTAGGCCATACGGGTGTCTACAAAGCGATCGAGAAAGCGGTCGTAACGATCGACGCTTGCTTGCACGATACGGTTGAGGCCGCTAAAGCCAACGACTATGAGGTAATCATCATCGCTGACCATGGTAACGCGGATCACGCCTTGAACGAGGATGGCACTCCGAATACGGCTCACTCCTTGAACCCTGTTCCATTCGTTTATGTGACAGCCAACAAGGACGCTAAAGTAGAGGATGGTATTTTGGCCGATGTGGCTCCTTCAATCCTTCACATCTTGGGCTTGAAACAGCCGAAGGAGATGACTGGCAAGTCATTGATTAAATAAGAGCTAGGCGCATCTTATGATCCAGATAGATGACACTTTAGTAAGTCTTGACGTTATCGAGCGTTATTTTTATGTGATCTTTCCAAATGTAAGGGGGAATGCTGCGTGGAAGGAGATTCCGGCGCTCCATTAGAGGATTCGGAGTTGGCGAAGCTCCAGAAAGTATTGCCCATTATCTGGGATGATTTATCCCCGAAAGCTCAAGAGGTCATTCATAAGCAAGGCGTAGCTTATATCGATGAGGAAGGCGATACGGTTACCTCTATCGTGAACGGCAAAGATTGTGTCTTTACCTGTTACGACGCCGATGGTACTTGTAAATGCGCTATTGAGAAAGCATACCGGGAAGGTAAGACGGATTTCTATAAGCCTGTTTCTTGCCATCTTTACCCGATACGTGTCACTCAGTATCGGGATTTCAAGGCCGTGAACTATCATGCTGGAGCGTTTGTAAGGCAGCGGAGATCTTAGGAAAGAAAGAGCAATTGCCGGTTTATAAGTTCCTCAAGGAGCCCTTGATCCGTAAGTTCGGCCAGGCTTGGTATAAGGCCTTGGAAGAGTGTGCGGAGGAATGGAAGAAGCAGCGTGAGGAGTAGCTTTTAGATCGTTTATAAATATAAAAAATCCCTTCAGTCTCTCCCTTTGATAACTATACGTTAAAAACGGATGGAGGCTGAAGGGATTTTGTTTTATAGTCGCTCTATTTCCTCAAGGGAAAGGCCGGTGCATTTTTGGATGATAAGAGGGGTTATTCCCTCGGCTTTCATATTACGTGCCGTAGATTCTTTCCCTTTTTGCAGTCCTTCTTGCAATCCTTCTTGTAATCCTTTTTGCAATCCTTTTTCCATGCCTTCTTCCATCCCTTTTTTCATGCCTTTCTCAACGGCGAAGTCCAAGGTGTTGTAATAATCATTATACATCTTCACTCCGCCTCGTACTGCGCTCGTTGTTTGGGGGTGAGGTTCGCCATGGATCCGATGCGTTCCAACCGCTCGAATATGGCCTTGCGTGCCTTGAAAGGCATTCTGTCTAATGTATCCATATGCTTTAGTACATAAATCCAACGTTCAAAATCGGTCTCGCATTCTTCCTCCTCTTTGTTGAATCGGGGAAGCTCAATATAGATCTGGCGGAACTTGGGGTTGAATACCTGTCCGTTCTCTCGGTCCGCTAGCACGATGTCCCTTCGGAACTTTCCTTCGTTCCTGTTATTGTTTGGCCTGTTCTCCTCGTCTAGCGGGAAGTTCAAGAAAAAACACCGTACACGGCCGCCAGCTCATAGTCCCATGTTCCCTTTATCCCCTGTTCCACCACCGAGTGCGAGAGGTAATACAAGGCCCTGTCCTTGAAGTGGGGCTGTTCCCTGTTCTGCATCTCGATTATGATCCGTTCGCCCTTGTCGGTCTCGCAATGAATGTCAAAGATGACTTTCCTTCCTTGCTCTGTCTCGGGCAATCGCTCATTGTTCATGATTCTCAAGTCCATGATCGTATGCTCCCCTTCGAGGAGGTCGTTCAGGAACTCGATTAGTATGTCCTTGTCCATTTCCCTACCGAATATGTGCTTGAAGCCGAAATCGGTGAAGGGATTGATAAATTTTCCCATAGTGTTTATAGGTTTTAGTGATTAATAATGAATAATAGTATAATGAGACGGGGCATCCTGTCTTCCGGTTGTAAAGATACTACTTTTTTAATAGGATAGGCATCGTTTTAGCTTTTAAGAAAACACGTACGAGTTTTTTCGGAAACACGTACATGTTTTTCGAAAACTCGTACGTGTTTTTTGAGAGGCATAATGTAACTACTTCAAATACCGGATCAGCCGATAAATCGTGGGGATAATTTTCCTGAATGTATATTCCACCAAGGGATAGTATGGCCAGGCACTACATGATCTGATCATTTCACATTCGTGAAGAGATCTTTTCACCTACGTGATACAATCGTTTCGCATAGGTGAAAGATTGTATCACAACCGTGAAACGATTTCATGGGCAGATAGAGCAAGCTACTGCCGATAATGTTTGTATTAAATAGAAAGGCTCAACGGTAACAACTCTTCGTAGGCATCTCTGCGCTCCCTTTCACATCCTTCACAACATATCACTGACATAAAGCAAGTTGACCGACGTGAAACGTGTGATAAACAAATTAAAGTGTAGATAAAAGTACATTGCGAGATTATCCCCACTATTTATCGGGGGAGCCTGAAAAAGTCGATTCTCCGGGAGTTAAGAATACAAAATGTCAAAGTGTTACTTTGATATAGATATACAATGTACGCATGTACATTAGTATATGATAGTAAAGTTTGTATGATTAGTAAATATTTTTCTAGTATAGAAACGACTAGTTTAAACGATCGATTCTTTAGTCATTTGCAAAGGTACGCGTTTCTTCGATACTTGCAACCCTTCCAGACGATTTTTTTATCGCTTATTCTCTTTCTTATCAATAGGATAGGTTATCCTTCACGAAACAAGCGATTCCTTCAACGAACCTCCCGTTTCGATGCTCAAAAACGCAAGATTTAGACGATCGTTTAGACTAGTCGTTTTTAATGGCAAACGACGATTTTCAATTAGTCTAACAGGTTGATTATCTTAATAAACACTAGTATTAATATTAATTTATTTATTATGAACAAAGTTTTCTACTCTTTTGGCAGGTGCTGCGCTTGTTGCTGCGGTATCTGCTAATGCGCAGAATCTTGCTGATGTTAAGGACGGAGTGGCTCTTGACATTAACAAAAGTGCACAAGCTTTGCCTACGTATGACAAAGATACCAAGGGCGGCCTTTATCAATTGAGAGATGCGAATGATCAGATCTTGTATGATGAAGGAAGGTGAATA
>ENA-OQDF01000437-OQDF01000437.1-human-gut-metagenome-genome-assembly--contig:-NODE-437-length-17022-cov-2.994495_pt1 | contig 17022 bp, 22 predicted proteins | sample MGYA00242769_ERZ504597 | MGnify/ENA primary metagenome ERZ504597 (study PRJEB26092, sample SAMD00036305) | human gut metagenome | host: Homo sapiens | study: EMG produced TPA metagenomics assembly of...
CTATCACCCGTGGCACCTTTCCAATGATGATTTGACGGTGAGATGGACGATGCTCCTATCATATCGAGAGCATTGAGGAGAAGGAACTGCCTATTGACCCCATCAATGCTTATAACCACATGGCCATCTACCTGCGCTGGTGTATGGAGAACGACCTGATGGGCGAGGACTTCTTGAAAGAATACAGCGAAGTGACCAAACAGGTCAAAGCTGATCCTGCCAATGTGGATCTGAGGGAGTTTATCCGGGATGAGCTGGACGGCTGTCTGTTCTCTGTGCTGTTCAATCAGCAAGGCCGTGCCTTTGCAGGCTATTACTACGGAGAGGGCGACAGCCCCTACTATCCTGCCGATGTTGACGACAACGCCCTCCGCTTCTTCGGCCCGGAGCGGTATCACTCTGATGAGTTCCAGGATGAAGCCTACCTGTTCATCCCCTTTGACGAGGACTACTATCAGGCTATGGCAGAGGTGATCGGGGAACGCTTTGAAAACTGGCAGGGACAGGACTTCGACGAGGACACGCTGGAGCCTTCCGAGGTTGCTCAGGCCATCATGGAGTATCTGGACTGCGAGTGTACCTATTTCCCATCCATGGCAGATGATGACCCATCATGTCGGCATACAGCTACGCCCAGCGGCTGGGGGTACGGGAGGGCTTTGTTCCCGTACTTATCCAGGCGGATGATGAAACGCTGTTGGAATGTCTGGTAATGAACGCCGACCCGGAGCATGATGCGGACTGCTATGAATTTGACCTCAAAACGGTAGAGGAGTACCGGAAGAAGATGCTCTCCGCTCCCATCAAGGACGGAAAGGCGGTTTTGGAGGAATTGACCGGCCAGCGCAAGGAAGAAGCCGAGGACGATGATCTGGACTGGGAGGAGGAAGTCCTGGGCGAGATGGAGGGCGGAGAACCCAACGACCGCTTCGCAAACTATTGGAACGATGATACCGGAATGACATATCCGCTCATTCTGGCTAAAATTCCGGTAAAGGACCCCTGGGAGATCTTCGCCTACCTGCCCTTTGGAAATTGGAATGAGTGTCCCGACACACCGGACCTGATGGCAGTGGCGAAATACTGGTTCGAGCAACATGGTGCCATCCCTGCCGCCATGAGCCACGATGAATTGGAGTTTGAACTTCCAACTCCGATCTCCAAGGAAAGAGCTATGGAGGTGGCTGTGGAGCAATATGGTTTCTGCCCAGATCTGGATCAGAATGAGGATGGAAGCATTGGCTCCTTGGCAGATGTCCTGTGGCAGTCCACCGTCTGGTATTTCTGGTGGGATTGATGGGAGGTGCGACCAATGACAGAATATCAGAAAACCTATATCGAACTAAAAAACAGTTTGTTGCGACCAATGAAGGTCCGGACAGTGTCCGCGCTCTATATACCTTCAAGGAAGAACTTGAGCAGAGTGAGGATCAGCAGGCCAAAGAAGTGCTGGTGGATGTATATGACCTGCTGGACTTTAAGAAGGACGCCTACGAGCTGCTTTGCCAAATTGGAAATCGTTCCGATAAAAAGACCCTCAAGCGGCTGGGCACGCTGAAGGACTATGCGGAAAACTGGGGCAATCATTATGCCCTCCCCAAGCCCAAAACGCCGGAGGAAAAGCAGAAAGAAAAGGAACGGCAGGCCCAGCTGGGCCTGCCCGCCTTCCGGTATCACCCAAACCCTCTGGAAACTGGGGCTTTTGAGGAATCCGCAGACGGCGTTGTCTGCGACTGCTGTGGCAAGACGACCCATATTTTCTATACCAATCCGTTCTTTTCCGTGGAGGATATTGCATATCTGTGCCCGGCGTGTATCGCCAGCGGCGAGGCGGCCCGGAAATATGACGGCAGCTTTCAAGATGATTTCTCTGTGGACGATGGCGTAGACGATCCGGAGAAGCTGGACGAGCTGATCCACCGTACTCCCGGCTACTCCGGCTGGCAGCAGGAATACTGGCGGGCCCACTGTGGCGATTACTGCGCCTTTTGGGGCTATGTGGGCGCCAGAGAACTGCGGGCACTGGGTGTGCTGGAGGAGGTGCTGGACGACCCCATGTGGGACGAGGAGCAGAAGGGAATGATCCGGGAATCCGTCAATGGCGGGCATCTGCAATGCTATCTGTTCCAGTGCCTCCACTGCGGAAAACACCTGGTCTGGATGGATTTTGATTGAGGTGGCAACATGGAGAAGAAGGATTTTCCCAAGGGAACCAAGCCCCGTGAGATCTTCGTCTATACCTGTGAGCGGATCGCGGAGCCTTTGAACCCGCTGGGCTACAAATACCGCAAGAGCAAAAATGACATCTACAAAAAAGACGGCATCTTTGTGTTCTCCTTTTACTTTTCCCCCTCCATCCGCTTTGGCTCCACCACTTTTACTGCCTTCTTCGATGTGAGTTCCCCGGTGATTGCCCAGTGGCGCAGTGAGCAGGAAGGGACGGAGGAAACCTATGATGGTATCGTGGGTACCTCCATCGCCCGGCTGACCCACCGGTATGATGACTTCCCCCGCTATGAGGTATCTACTCTGCTGGAGCGGGAACGCTCTATCCAGGAAATTTCCGGGCAGATCCAGGACTATGCACTACCATTCTTTGCCCGGTTTTCCAATCTGCCAAGCTGCTGGACGATGTGGAACAGGAGGGGTTCTTCCCCCATCGGAAGGGGTTCGATGTCCCTAAGCGGAATCGGGAGTCATCGAATGCTTCCGGGAGTATCTCCAAAAGCAGTAGGAATCAGCAGAAAGGAAACAACACCTATGTCAAACAGTAGAGTATCCACTTGGAGTGGAATCCGGAACAAATTGGAGAATGACTACCTGTGCCCGGCACTCCGGGGCCACATCCAGTATTTTGCCACCAGTTACAGCAAAAGCGCCGACCATGAGGGCCGGGCCGCCATTCGTGTGGACGGCGTGGAAGTGCTGCGGAGCAACTACTACACCTATTTTGAAAATGTGTGGACGAAATTTCATCACTTGCGCTCCACCACGCTGAAAGATCACGACTCCGCAAAAGAGGCCATCAATCAGGCTCATGCCTATGCGCTGGAGCAGGGCACCTTTGACCAAAAGGTGTTCTATGAGGCGTTTGGGATCTTTGACAACCAGAGCATCGAGAAAAGCCTTGTCAGCGAGAATCCCCTTGTCCGTATCTTTGCCCTTCTGGATCGCAGGCTTGGCAAGCGCCGCCTGCTGGCTTTGGAGGACTCCATGGAGCAGGAACTGGACTGGGTGCGGGCTTTCTATGTGATCCGGTTGCAGGCCGAAGGGCTGATGGAAGCGAATAACATTTAGGAGGAACCACCATGTCACAGATCGCGTCCTTTTATCTGATAAAAAATAACCAGCGGCAGGAGTTGTCCGACGGTGACTGCTCCGGCGCGGTCTATATGGCCATCTGGGACTGGTGTGAGAGCGAACTGGATCTGGATGTCCGTTTTCCTGCTCCCCAGACGGAAGACACCCTGGACTGCGCTCTGCTGGAGGGAGAGCTGGCGTCTCAACTGCTGGCAGCTCTGCGGGAGCAGGATCTCCCGGAGCTGGCCGCTGAAATTGCCCCGGACTGGGATCTGCCACCGAGGCGGTGCAAAGCGGGCTTAATACGCTGCGCTCCCATCTGGAACTGGTGCAGGGCGATGCTGCTCTGCTGTATGAAATGACATGAGAACGGAGGGATACCATGCTGGCAAAGCGGTTTGAACACATTTACATGATCTGGGCATGGCTGGGCTGGAACACCCTCTGTTCTACCATGCACCGGTGGGCATTCGTTTTAAGATCGGCGGGGAGGAACCAATCTATCTGGATAGGCGTGCGGCGAAGCTGAAAACCAACCCCGCTTATGTTCAGGGGGCGCTGGACCGAGCCGCCGCGATCTATCGGGCACTTCCGGCGGTGCCGGACCTTCTGCGGATCGACGGGTATCCCGATGAAGAACCCGCCGAGTCCCTGCTGACCGTTATCCGGCAGCGAGTGGGCCTCCCAGTTCCCGATGAACAACTTTCGGCCACAGAGCAGGATGAAGATGGGGATACCCATGCACAAGTGCAGTTTTACTGGGATCTCAGCAAGATCAGCTTTCAACCAGAGCTGCTTCTTCGGGAAATCATTCTGGGGGACATCGGCGGCTGGAACGGCTTTGTGTCCAGCGTCTATCTGGCTGGGCCGGGGCCGTTCCTCTACCATTTGTACGATGACCGTGGGCTGGATGTGCTGGGCGGCTCACAGAAGCTGCTATTGCCGCTCTATCATCAATTTCATGACTGGATCTTGGAATACGACCTGGAGAAGATTGACCAGATGTTCGCTCCAGCAAAAGAATGACCGCATAACAGAAAAGGAGGCATTGCTATGGGACTTGACATCTACGCCGGGACGCTGACCCGGTACTATTCTCACAACTGGAAAACTGTTGTTCAGCAGTGGGCGGAGGAAAACGGATACACCTTTAACCGGATCACGCCAGATGGAGAAACTGCTGATAACGAGGAAGAAATGTCCCCAGCTGAGATCCAGGCTGCAGTGGAGAACTGGCGGGATCAGATCTTGAGCGCCATTTCTCAGCCGGGCCAGCCCCCCTACGCTCCCTGGCTTGAAGATAATGAGAAACCTTATTACACCGACAAGCCGGATTGGTATGCCTTCGGCGCTATGCTGCTGGTGGCCGCCTGTCGTACATACGAGGAACCGGTGCCTTCCACCGTGGAGAAGGACTGGATCTTCGGGGAGCATCCTCTGGTCGCCCGTCTTGCATCGGACGAGGAGCGGGTGTGGTCCCTGTTTCGTGGGGCTACCTGGTGGCTCCCTCTTTCCGACAGCTTTCTGTTCCAAGGCCCTGTGCCCACCGATGATCAGACGATGATCGCCACCTTGGGCGGACTGCGGAAGGAGCTGGAAAAGCTGAACCAGCTGGCGTGGCAGGCCGATGAGGACACTATCCTTGGCTGGGCAGACACGGAGGGATACCCGGTAGACGGAACCGTAGACTCAGATGGACAGTACAGCAAGGCAGACATCCCGGAACACACCCAGTATGACACTCAATCCCTTGCCAAGTTTGCCTTCTCCATGTTCTGGCGGGCCATGCGGTTTGCCGAGGAACAGCAGGTGCCCATCCTGCTTGACTATTAAAGAGAATTCGTCAGGGGGTGGAGACCGTGGAACAAAAACGGCCGGCAGATATAATTCAGGAACTTCTGGACTACCTGTGGAACGGCCTGGGCTGGAGGAAAAGGGCTGGAAGCGTCTGAAAAAGGGCGACTTCAAAAAGAAAATGAAAAACGGGCTGACCTATCAGATCTGGTTTGACCGGAGCCGCTACAACTACATAGACTACGAAATCGGCCATGGGAATGTGGAGGTGGGCTTCACAGGCATTGACGATGATATCCACGTCGGAGCGGTTCATCAGGTCTTTCAGGATGCCAAACTGCTTTTTGGTACCAGCAGACACCAGATTTTCATTATCTATCTTTTTGTATTAAGGTCTACAGCAATCTAATCCCACGTTAAAACGAGAAAATGCTTAATTGTTCTCCTCAAAGTTCTCTACCTGTTCCATGACCTTTTTGAGAACTTCGGGGCTGTACTGCGGGGGATATCACGCTTTTCAAAGAACGAGCCGGAGTTGCGCGCAGCGCGCAGATAATCCCGGCAGTTAAACAAAATCTAATCAAGGTTGAGAGCTTTTTCTTCAGCCTTCGTCTTTGCCATGGCGTTTTTCTCCAATCTGAAAATTACAAATTGCGGACAAAAAGGACGCATTGTTGTGGCAAGCAGTGCAAGCTGGTACCAACTTGCAATTGAATCCGATTTCTAAAAATCAAATTCAAAATGCTTGTTGCTGTGCCCAAACCCCTTGTGTTCTGCATCCAGTGGATGCAGGCTGCACATTTTTGAAAAATGCTTTTTAATCTGAGTGCCGATGCCTGTGGTATCGGCACTTTTTGCACAGATGGATTCCCGGAAGCAGAAAATAGTGCTATGCAGCACATCCGGGATTGTGCTATACTTGATTTACATAAACTTGTTTGTCCTAAAAAGTTGGAGGTGTTCATGGCAACACGAACCATTTGTTTTCCCATATCCGGCTATCCCTATTGCAGAGAACAGCCGGTGACATTCACATGGATAAAAGGCAGCAAGCGGCAGAATATCCGTGCCGTCCATGATGCCGTCCATACAACAGACCCTGATGTTTCGATTCTGGAAGTCAGCTCTGCATCCGTTCAGCCGGAGGGTGAAGCTGTTTCTTCTCTGCGGCTTTTGCTGCATCTGGATTCTGTTGCGCAGGATGTACCCATTCAGCACGGTTTTGAAGCCACCAAAGTGTTTGAACATGGTGGGCCATTCGCTGACCTTCTGACCTGTGAGCCACCCAAAGTCCATAAGGACACTCGGCTGCGAACCAGTGGAGAGCTGCTACGTTACTCTCTGGAAGGAAACGAGTATCCGACAGAGCCGTACATGGATTCGTTCTTTGAGTGGCTCTACTGCCGTGCGTTGAAGCAGTTCCCGGAAAAGGCGGAGCCGCTGAGCAGATATAATGCTTTTTCTGATATTGCTGCCGCAGCGGATTCTAAAAAGTATTATGGCGATTCCTCACGGGCGGCTGCGATTTATGTGGGACTTGCAGCGGCAGGAAAACTTTCGTGCATCGATTCCTATGAATTATTTATTGCTGAGGTCTATACGGAGCCGAAACCTTTGCCCAAGTCTGGAAAATCTGAGGCTGCTTCAAAATGACACCCGAAGTTTCTGCACCAGCAAAGGAGACTCCGGCAGACGAATTGCCGCAGCCCGATAACGCAAATGCGGAAGTGATTCCGGACACTGCGCAGATGGAGCATATCCTTGAGCTGCCCAAAGCGACCTGTCTGCTTCTCTCTTTGGCAAAAATGCTGGCCTTTCTGCAAATAGTTCCAGTGAGCTGACATATAAGGGAAAGGAATTCCTTCTTGACGCTTATCAGATAGCGCTGAAAAATAAAACGCTCCAAATCAATATCCAAAAGAACAAAATCACATTTCCGATGGAGGAACCGGACAGCGGATTTCATGCAGTTGGTGTGTTGACCCGTTCGCCTGCTTGGGAATACGGATGGAAGTTTAACTATCTGACTGAGAATACATCCGGTGCAGAAAAGTCCGAAGTTAAAGAAAAAATCCCTCCGAAGCCTTTGACCGCATTGGAGCATCTGGAACGCTGTGGGTATAGAATCGTTCAGCAGGTCGTACCGAAAAACTTCCGCCGATTGCCGTTCAGCGGATGGCATGGAAAACAGGCGAAGCTCTTTGCGACCCGGTAGTGGTGGATTTCTTGCAGTTTATTCGGACACATATGCAGAGTGACGGCTCTTTTTCGTTTCGTATCCCAAAGGGTACTTCCAAGAATTCGTTTGCCACACTTTCGGAAATCGCTCAGACGTGGGATAAAATGGGACTTTTTGCATCCATTGTGATCTATCCGCAGAATATCGTCTATGAGCTTGCGCAAAATGAGACTGTCCGGCATTTCCTGAGCGGGAAGTGGCTGGAACTTTTTGTGGAGCATCAGGTTCAGCAGATTTTGAATCGCTATCAGGAGGAGCAGGGCGCAGAAGTTTCGCTTTGCTCCAATGTGATTCTTTCAGAAGCGGCATCCGCAGGGAGCACGCATGAACTGGATGTTGCGTTTTCCATCAACGGAAAATTCTTCTGGGTGGAAGCCAAATCGTCCAGCCGAAGCATTGATTATGGAAAATATGCTGCTCTGTGCGAAAAGCTGAAAGTAACCTCCGACCGACTGCTTTTGGTCAACAGCGATTTGTCCGTTGAGGAGTGTGAAGGCGTTTCTTACTTCTGGAATTATCGTGTTGCAAATTGTGCAACGATTACGGGGGAATTGGAAAATATGGTTGCCAAACAAATTGAAACTGCCGGAAAAGCCGTTCCAAGTACAGACTGAGCAATAAGCAAAAAGACCCTGAGAACCCTGCCGGATAAGCGGCAAAGTTCTCAGGGACTGTTTTATCGGATCTGCTCGACTTGCTTGGAGTCCTTTTCCTCCGCAAAGAACAGTTCCACATTCTTCTGTGCTTTTACGATTTCCTGCATCTCATCCCGTGTCTTTCGGTACTCTGGTAGAGTGCTTTTTTCTTGGTGAGCAAAGCCGAATACTCTGCATTCAGGTCTTTCACTTTGGGCAGCTTTTTCAGGCCGGATTCATTGAAAGCGGCTTTCGCCGTCTTATGCAGCGTGACTTCTTCCCGGTGCGCTTCCAAAAATTTGGAGCTGTACCCGGATTTGCGGTAAGCATCGTATACAGGCCGGGTCTTGGCATAGTTGACGATGTGCGCCCGGAGGACGGCGATTTCTGCCATACGCTTCTCGGCGGCCTTGATGGAATCGCCCAGTTTGTGATAGCGAGAAGTGCAGCATCAGCACGCTCTTTCAGGTCATCCGCACTGCCGATTTTCTGCTCCTGCAAAAAAATCAGCGTTTTGGACATCTCTTTCAAGTTGTACTTCTTCGCCCAGCGTTCGTAGCCGCCACCTTTGCCCTCGGCAAGTTTTGCTTGAATGTCAACCAGCAACTGGAACGGCTGCTCTTTGGGAGGTTGCTTCTGATGTGGGCGGTGTTCGGCTTTTCCGGCAATGACTGCTTTGATTTCATCCTCGCTGTACCCGGCACCCAGTGTCTTGAACCGGATAAAGCGTTTCTGCCGTGCGCCTTTAACGGAAGTGTATTTGCCGCGTTTGATTTCATAGCCCTGCTGTTCCAGTTTTTGCAGAAAATCTTCGTAGTCGGTGGGCTTCTGCTGCAAAATCTCGTCGATTACACTGCACAGCCGGTCGCGGTTGCTTTCCTTTGGGGGGTAAGTGATGCGCTTCTGCCGTTCCCGGTAAGGCTTCTTTTCAATGACTGACAGCTGATGCTCCAGACAAATCAGGTCGCTCAACCGCTGCACTGCCAGACCGGAAAAGAAAAAATCCCGGAATTTTCTTGTGCCGTCCAGAGTGGTCGAGTTATAGATAATGTGATTGTGGATGTGTTCCCGATCGGTATGCGTTGCAACGATAAAAGCGTGTTTGCCTTTCAGAAACCGGGAGGCCAACTCATAACCGATGCGGTTTGCTTCTTCAGCCGTAATTTCACCAGGCCGGAAAGATTGCCGTATCTGATAGGCGATAATGTTACTTTTTGGCTGCGCCCGGTGGCCTGCTCGTACAGCTTTTTTGTGAGCATGAACTCCTCGTCCACAGTAAGCGGGCTGCATTGATAGCTGCTGACAAGTTCGCCTTTTTCAGTCTTGTCGGGATTCTGCGCATAATCAGTGCGGTCTTTCAGGCAGGCGGCGATAGATTTTCCTTTGTGCTGATGCAGTGCGATCAGACGAGTAGCAGCCAGAGCAGATCACCTCCTAAATGAAAAAGCCGCCCGAAGGCGGCAAGAAGATTCAAAATCAAATCAGGTCCCGGAGCCAACCGCTGAATTTCTCAACGCCCTCCACCATTGCAGTTGCGCCGACAAAAAGGACAAAGCAGAGAAATTCGGCAACCAGCAGAATCAGAAATTGATCCCAAGTCTGGCGGTAGACGGTGTAGATGCCGCAGCCAAAGATATACAGCATCAACGGCGCGACAACATAGCTGGACAGAGTAAGCAGCCACTTTGCCATCAGAGCCAGAAAAGCCACGAACAGAGAGATCGGGGCAAGCATCATCTTGAATAAAAACCTCATATCAAACACCAGCCTTTCTTTTTCGCCCCTATTATAAAGGTATCGCCCCTTGCCTTGCAAGGATGTCAACCGTTATGTAAACCCGCAGCCTCCTACTGCGGGAAATTTTTTAGAGTTCGGTGAGTTTGGCGAGAAGTTGCTTGCCAATAGCTATCAGCTCATCCAACCGACTACGCAAGTCCTCTAAATCGGCGGCATAGAACTGCCCGCTTTCATTGGCCCGTTTCGCCACCTGATTCAGGTTGTTGCTGCAATTCTGAAGAAGGTACGCCATCCGACGTAGCTGTGGTAAATCAAGATTCAGGCAGTAACCATCCAGAGCCATTTTTCGCAGATAAGAGCCAATGCTCAAAATACCGCAACTTCCATCTTCTGACGAATGCGTTCCAGTTCGACTTTGCTGACCCGGAAATGGAGCTGCTGGTCGCGACGGTCGTTCACCGGGCATCACCATCCTTATCCAAGTAAGATTTGAATGGTCGGACAGGCTCCACTTTATCAGCCTTTTCTTCCAGAGCTGCCAGCACAGAGGGGCGGGCATCCGGCTTTTCTTCCGCTTCGGGTTCTGTCCGGCTGGCTGATGCTCCATGTTCAACAGCGCATCCAATTCTGCAAGGCGGGCAGACTTGGTTTGCAGTTCTTCCTCCTGCGCAAACGGCTTGGCGATTTCAACCTCTGCGGCCTGCTTCTGCTGTTCCAGAGAATCCAGTGCGGCCTCAGCATCGGCAATGCGGTCGGCAAAATTGCCGATGGCATTGTCCAGACGGACGATGTTGCCGCGAGGGTCATCGCCCAGCGGTACCGGATAACTCAGCTCGCCGCGGAGAACGATTTGATGCTCATTCTTGAAACTGTCAAAGCGAATGTTCAGCTCAAAGCCGCGATAGGTGCCCAGCAGCATCATATCCGCATTCGGCATCTCCTTACAGGCGAGCATCAGCCGCTCACCAGCTGCTTTTTTCTCATCGAACACCATGCCCTTGATCGTCATGCCGCAGAAGTTCTCCTTATCCTGCGGGTGTGCGTCTGCGATTTGGGCATCGTTTTCAGAGCCGCAATACGGTTCTTCGCTTTCTGAATTTCCTCCGGGTAATGCTTGAGCAGCTTATCTTCCAGACGATATTTCTGGTTCTGGTAATCCGAGCGCAGCACCTTGAGCTTTGCTACCTGCACATCCAGATCCATCTTTTCCCGGATGCGCGGGTCGCCTGCGCATAGGGCCTTGACCTCGGCATACGAAAGAGCCTGCTCATCCACATCATCACAGGAGCGCATCGGAGATTTGCTCGTCATGATCTGCGAAATAAACTTCTGCTTGTTTTCCAGCGTTTGCCAGAGGTAGGCGTCGAATGTCCCCTCCGTGACGTAATTATAGACGTAAACTTGTTTGTTTTTGTTGCCCTGACGGATGATTCGGCCGTTGCGTTGGGTCATATCGGACGGTCGCCAGCCTACATCCAGATGATGCACGGCCACCAGCAGGGTCTGGACATTGGTGCCTGCGCCCATCTTTGCAGTGCTGCCCAGCAGGACACGCACCTTGCCGCTGCGGACTTTGGAGAACAAATCCGCTTTCTTACCTTCAGTATCAGCGTTGTGGATGAACTCGACCTCCGATTCCGGCACCCCGGCGGCAAGCAGCTTTGTGCGAATATCATCGTAGACATTGAACGAGCCGTCTCCCTTGGGCGTGGACATATCGCAGAAAATCAGCTGCGTCAGATTATCCTCTTTGGTTTCGTTCCAGATACGCAGAACATTGTCGACGCAGGCATTCAGCTTGCTGTCCGGGTCATCCGGGGTGAGCGGATTCATCAGCCGCTGGTCAAGGCCGATTTTACGTCCGTCCGAGGTGATCTTCAGCATATTGTCCACCGAGGGTCAACCGCACCGCTATGCACCTCAGCAGCACGTTCGCTCAGGGATTTCACCATGTCCTGCTGGATTTCCGAGGGTTTGACCACGACAGTTTCAAACTTGGCTTCCGGAACAGGCAGATGCAACTGGTCGGAAGTCTTGATGTCCGCTGCCTCCTTGAACATATTCATCAGCTCCGGCAGGTTAAAGAACTTGGCAAAACGTGTGCGCGCACGGTAGCCGGTTCCTTCCGGCGCAAGCTCAATGGCCGTGGTGGTCTCGCCAAACGTAGAAGCCCATGCATCAAAGTGGGTCAGTTGTTTCTGCTGGAGAGTGCTGTACTGCAAATAGCGCATCAGGGTGTACATTTCCGTCATGGAGTTGCTGATGGGCGTTCCCGTTGCGAAAATCACGCCGCGCCCGCCAGTCACTTCATCCAGATAACGACACTTGCCGAACATATCGCTGGACTTCTGTGCTTCGGAGGTAGAAAGGCCAGCAACATTGCGCATCTTGGTGTAAAGATATAGGTTCTTGTAGTTCTGGCTCTCGTCCACAAATAACCTATCTACGCCTAATTGTTCAAATGTGACCACATCATCCTTGCGGTCGGTGGACTGTAGCTTTTTCAGTTTCACCTCCAGTGTTTTCCGTGTCTTTTCCATCTGTTTCACGGTAAAATGCTCACCGGACTGTTCCTTGGCCTCTGCAATGGCATTTTCGATTTCCTCGATCTGATCTTCGATAATCCGTGCCTGCCGTTCCGCAGAAAGAGGGATTTTCTCAAACTGCGAGTGGCCGATAATGACGGCATCGTAGTCGCCGGTTGCGATGCGGGCGCAAAAACGCTTTCGATTGGCGGGTTCAAAGTCTTTCTTGCTGGTAACGAGCAGCTTTGCATTGGGGTATAGCCGCAGGAACTCGCTGGCCCACTGCTCGGTCAGATGGTTGGGTACCACGAACAGGCTTTTCTGACACAGGCCCAAACGCTTAGATTCCATTGCCGAAGCTGCCATCTCAAAACTTTTGCCGGCACCCACCTCGTGGGCGAGCAGGGTGTTCCCACCATAAAGCACATGAGCAACTGCATTGCGCTGATGTTCCTGCAGATTGATCTCCGGGTTCATACCGACAAAATGGATATGGCTTCCGTCATACTCGCGGGGCCGGGTACTATTGAACAACTCGTTATACTGCTTCACCAGCAGATTCCGCCGCTGCGGGTCTTGCCAAACCCAGCCTGCAAAGGTATCCTTGATGGCCTGCTGCTTCTGCTGGGCAAGCATCGTCTCCTTCTGGTTCAGGACACGCCGCTCTTTACCATCCTCGTATTATAAAAGAGTAGTATTTATAGACCGCTCTCCAGCGGGATGCTACAATAATTATAGGGTGCTGTGGATTGGTCTTTATCACCTACCGTCAAACGGTTTTGCGGAGGCTCCAACCACAGCTTCTTTGTTGAAATGTTAATCAGTTAGATACCGCTAGACGGTTTATTTAGAACGAGGTTACAAGAGCAAAGAAGTCTGTGGTCCTGAACAGCATCGAAATAAATACGCCGGAGGTATCAAAATGGTTTGTGTTGGAATTGACGTTGCCAAGGATAAGCATGACTGCTGTATTCTTGATTCGGACGGAACAGTTCGTGCTGACTGCTTCACCATTCCGAACAACTCAGATGGTTTCAAAAGGCTGCTGCAAACGATTCAAGACTGTACTCAAAAGTCAGACAAAATAAAAGTAGGGCTTGAGGCTACCGGGCATTACAGCTACAACATCCTTGGGTTCCTTCTTGACAACGGTCTGCCAACTTATGTCATTAACCCGTTACACACCAATCTATACCGAAAGAGTCTCAGCCTTCGCAAAACTAAAACCGATCGTGTGGATGCAAGAACGATTGCAACTATGCTATTGTCCGATGTAGACCTCAAGTCCTACACGGATGCAGCATACCACAACGAAGAGCTAAAGTCACTAACAAGATACAGATTTGAAAAAGTTCAGGAGAGAGCCAAGCTGAAGCAATCCGTATCCAGATTGGTTACAATCTTATTTCCAGAATTGGAACAGCTTGTTCCGATTCTCCATATTGCTTCGGTTTACTCGCTCCTCAGCGAATATCCCGGTGCGAAACAGGTTTCAGAAGTTCATCTTACCAAGCTGACAAACCTTCTTGCGACAGTATCTAAGGGGCGTTACGGAAAAGACAAAGCTATCCAGATTCGAGATGCAGCCAAAACTTCCATTGGTTCCGTTATGCCTGCCAAATCTCTGGAATTGAAGCACACCATTAAGCTCATTCGGGAACTCACCTCCGAGATTGATGAAATTGAAGATTCGATTCAGCAAATCATGGATGAATTGCATCCACCACTTCTTTCTATTCCCGGAATGGTATTCACTCCGCCGCCATGATTCTTGGAGAAATCGGTGATTTCTCCAACTTCGAATCTCCTGACAAAATCCTTGCTTACGCTGGTTGCTCTCCATCTACATACCAGTCAGGAAAACTTACAAACTGTTACGCTCACATGGAGAAGCGTGGTTCTCGTTATTTGCGATATGCCCTTTACAACGCAACCAAGTATGTCTGTCATTGGAATCCTGTCTTTGCTGAATACCTTGCCAAGAAACGTGCCGAAGGAAAGCATTACAATGTTGCCTTGTCCCATGCCACAAAGAAACTCGTGCGGCTGATCTACGCTTTGCAGAAGTCTGGGAAAACATATCTTACAGCTGCCTGATTTTCTCCAGAGCCTGAGCCAAATCCAAGAACCACTTAGCTGGCGCAGCGAACCCTTGACAAACCGAAGCATTCAAATGCTATTCTGTTTCTGCGAGGGTTGGCCGGGCTTGTTTTGCTATTCTCTCCGTCGCCCTCGCTGCTCTGATTCCAGCATTTGAATGCTGTTTGTCAGGGGCAGCGAATCGTTGACGGATTTTTTCATTTTGGGGCTTGACTTTTAATAGTTAGTCTCCTCAATGGTATCATAAATGCGGCAGTCCCGCAAATTCAAGGTGTCCTCCAAAATCTTGTAGGCGTTGGCCCGGTGGGTGCCGTAGGTTTCGGTGGACATGATATCATACATTCCGGCGGCAGATTTGTTGCCGATGCGCCATTCGGACGTAAATGGAGAGTAGCGGACTTGGATCAGGTTGTTATAGCGGATGCGGTAGGGCGGCTGAAAAGTCTCCATCATAAACTGCTGCACAATGGCGGGATTCAGCCATGTGGCACCCAGTCGGATGTCGATTTCTGATGCTTCAAGGTCCTTCGGCTGCGCTTTGGTCAAAGCCTCCACATTGATCTTGAACTCCGGGTGGCTTTCAGCGGCAAGCTGAGCCATGCGCAGTTTATTCCGCACATTGCCGGAAAGATACTCGTCCGCAGTCTGCCAGCCTGCTTCCGGCTCATCTGCATCCGCAGAAGGGTCTTTGAAAATCACGCCTTGCAGCTCTGTGGTAATACGCTCATAATCGCCGGGAGAGCCGAGAAGTTCCGCCATATAGGGCAGATCAACACGGCCATGTTCTCCAATGGACACTGCCAGTGCTTCGCTGGGGGTGTCCACGCTGGTGACCGTGTGCTCTGGGCGAATCGTTCGCTTGGTGAACATATCCGCCTTGCTTTTGAGCTGTTTATTCTCATCGAGATTTTCCAAAGAGCAGAGCAGATAGTAGGAACTGTCATCATCGAACAGGCGGGCATTTTTCTTGTCGTTGATCAGCCGTATTTTGCGGTAAAGGCATCGTAGGCGGCGTTCAATTTTGCTTGCGATGCCTTAATATCCTCGTCCGGGAAGTCCAACTGCTGGTCAATCAGTTCGTTGACGATTTGCCGCAACTCCACCATACCAGCTACACGGCCTTTGGCATTATCGGACAACTCCACCTGCGTCATAATCGAATTTTCTCGGTAGTACACCTCACCGTCCACCACGGCATAGGAGAAATTCTTTACATCTGGGTCAGCGGGGAGCGTCTTGCGCTCGACTTCTGCATCCGCAACATCTGGTGTTTCCACCTCGACTTCAACATACTGGCCCTCAATATGCTGTACCGCTTCGGCAAGCTGGTCGGCCAGCACTGCGCCCTCGATGGGGGCAACCGTCAGTTCCTCCCGTCCGTATTGGGTGCTTTCGGTGGTCAGTTCGCCCAGAATCATCTCCGGGTGGTCCACGAAATACTGGTTGATGGCAAAGCGTCCTCGGTCTTGCCAAGCTGCACCCATGCAGGTTCGATGTCTGCAGGGCGGTCACGCTTCTGCAAAAAGAGGATATCCGAAACAACCTCGGTGCTTGCATTTGCCTTAAAAGCGTTGTTGGGTAAGCGGATGGCTCCCAGCAAATCAGCACGTTCCGCCATGTACTTGCGGGCACTGCTGTCTTTGCTGTCCATCGTGAAACGGCTGGTCACGAAAGCAATCACGCCGCCCGGTCGGATCTGGTCGATAGTCTTGGCGAAAAAGTAGTTGTGGATAGAAAAACCCAGTTTGTTGTACGCCTTGTCGTTGACTTTGTACTGACCGAAAGGGACATTACCTACGGCAAGGTCGTAAAAATCTCGCGGTCGGTGGTTTCAAAGCCAGCAACCGTAATGTCGGCCTGTGGATATAGTTTTTGGGCGATGCGTCCGGTGATGGAATCCAGTTCCACACCATACAGACGGCTGTCAGCATGCCAGAGGGCAGCATACCGAAAAGTTGCCAATACCCATGGAAGGCTCCAAGATATTTCCAGACTGGAAGCCCATCTTTTCCACAGCATCATAGATGGCGCGAATTACCACCGGAGAGGTATAGTGGGCATTCAGAGTGGAAGCGCGGGCGGCGGCATACTCCTCTTCGGTGAGCAACCCTTTCAGTTGGGTGTACTCGGCAGACCAGTTTTCCTTGTTGGGGTCAAAGACATCTGCAAGACCGCCCCAGCCTACATACTGTGAAAGCACCTGCTGCTCCTCGGCGGTGGCACCGCGATGCTCCTGCTCCAAAGTGCGCAAGGTCTGGATGGCTTCAATATTGCGGGCGAATTTCTGCTTGGGGCCTCCGACACCCAAATTATCATCTGTAATGTGAAAATTTCCCGCAGCTTCCGGCACAGGTTCAGCGTTCAGGGCTTCATTTGCGGCAGCAGCATTCGGAAAGTCTGCCATTCACCATTGACTTCTGTGGAGATAGGCAGTTTATCCAATTCTTCATCGGGCGTAGGCTCATCCTGCCGCAGACCGTCCTCAAACTGCTGCTTGTTGATTACCTCGTTATCCCATGACTGCCCATGCGCACTGGTGTCGATGCGCACATCGGTTTCACCCACATAGCCGATTTGCCCTCAATGGTTCGGGTGGCAGGTCAACAACAACTTCGTCACCGACCTTGTAATCGGCATTTTTTCAGGGGCAACCTCAACAAGTTCGTTCTGCTGCTGTTCATACAGTTCTCGG
>ENA-OQDF01000438-OQDF01000438.1-human-gut-metagenome-genome-assembly--contig:-NODE-438-length-17021-cov-2.437078_pt1 | contig 17021 bp, 21 predicted proteins | sample MGYA00242769_ERZ504597 | MGnify/ENA primary metagenome ERZ504597 (study PRJEB26092, sample SAMD00036305) | human gut metagenome | host: Homo sapiens | study: EMG produced TPA metagenomics assembly of...
ATCAACGATGAGTCCAACAAAACGGCACCAGCCCCAACCCGAAAAAAATACATGACTAAACACGAAACACCGACTTGACGAAATACACAACGTGACCATGGAAGGCCGCTCAAACCCCAGGTGTTGCAACCACCACTAGAATCTGCCGTGCGGACGGCCCCCCTGAGGGGAGCCAGAAACTGGCTTGGTTATGGGGTCGCTCTACACTGGCTTCTGCTATGCATTACTTCACCCCTAAACGTTGCGCCACGTCGAATAAAATCATGTACCACGATAAGGCGCAGGCTCAGCGTGCCGCTGATCAAAGCCTGATCGAGCGTGGAGCCGAGCTATGGGTGTACCGTTGCGAATATTGCGGATGCTGGCACCTCACACATCGCGATCCACAATCCAGTTACCGGCATGTACCGCTGAACCAGCAACTCAAGCCACACAGTCGTAAAAAGGGCTACAAGCCACGTAGACGTTAGCGTCAGAAGCTCCACAGGCCTCGCCAACGCCGTATCTGAGGCAGGTTACGGTCCAAACACGCCAGGTCGTAGGCTGCTAAGCGTTCAGGCGCTCGGACACACTCCGTCCAACACTCACATCACCTTGGTGCTTTCAAGGTTGCGGATAACCCAATCGTTGAAGCGAATTACCGGCTTGCGCAACATAAGTCCCAACAGCAATGAGGGAACAAGAAACAGTGCCAGTTTGCCCATGGAAACCCAGTATTCCATGCCGAATGAGCGCCATGGCCGAATGCATCGCATCCACGCATAGGGGAACAGTAGCCATTTAGAAACGACCTGGAAGAACGTCGGCAGTGTTTCAATGGGGAATGTGCCGCCGGAACCGGCTACCTGCATAACCAGCAGTACTACGGCAATGGCTTTGCCGATATCACCGAACGACAGGGTCAGCGTATACACAATATTCGAGAACACCAGTGCAGACAACCACCCGACCATCAAAAACTGAATCGGATGCTCACACTGCACGCCGAGATAGAACATATCGCCCAGGCACACCAGCGTACCTTGCAGCAAAGCAAGGAAACCGAAAATCATGTATCGGCCGAAATATTCGTGGTGCAAGCGTAAACCGAACTGCCGCGCATTGCCGGAAGACTCGGCACGCGGCTTCTTCAGCACATCCAACGCGGCGGCCGGTCCGGCAATCCGCCCGGCAATCATGGCCTCGCGAAGACCCACTCCCGAACCGAGCGGCAGATCATTGCCCAACCCTAAGATACGAGCCTTCTCATGGTCGGAAATCGATACTTTCAACATGGCGACCAGAATGATCGCACCGACCCAAATAGACAAAATCGTGTAGAACGGAGCCATCGCGGAACCATAGTTGGCAACGGGATAGAGCGCGATGCGGTCGACCGCTACGGGTGCCGCCAGCATGGAAGCAATGGCATCGGGCTTCGCAGAGGAAATCACAGACAGGTCGATGGTGCCGCCATTGGTGATAGAGGCGAGTTGGGAAGACAAGTTGTCGAGTTTCTTCGCCGAACGGGTCAAAGCGCTAGCTGCGTCAGTCAAGGCCGACTGGATGTCCGTCAGGCTGTCTGAAACGCCGCCAGAAAGACCTGACACGCTGCTTACGGTCGATGCAAGCCCGTCGATTACGGAACTTGCCTGCGTGGTCACTTCGTCCATGGACGAGGTCAGATTGTTCAGTTGCGGTTTCAGCGTGCTCTTGTACGTGTCTGAAGCCTGAGTAATCGATTGTTTGGCGGCAGCGATTTGTGATTTCAGATCTCGACGCGCTGTATCGGCATCGGCAGTACCGTTTGCTATGTGCGTGGCCGCATCGCCCAACGCGGTGGCGGCTTGCTGCATGCTCTGCTGCGCCTTTGTGGCTTGGTCTGCAGCCGCGTTCAGTTGAGCGGCAACGGTATCTCCGCCCACGGGCAGTGAAGCCGCTTGTTTGGCGAGATCTCGTAAAGCGGCGGCATACTTTCCAAAGCTGTCAGCCTGAGCCTCCACTTTGAATTGCATATCGGTTAGCTTGTTTGATATCTGTGAGGATTGTGAGCCCACATCGGCAAAAGCGGCATCGATTTGCTTGGCAATGGTGTCGTAGGATGAACCGGCCTGCTGCAATGCCGTACCGACGCCATCGGTGGCTCCGGACAATGCCTTGTCGAGGCTGGAGACGCCGTTGCGGGTCTGTTTCAACGCCTTTTTGGTTGTGGCCGCAGCTGAGCCTGTTGATCCCAGCAGCTTATCGGTGGAATCAATGATGCTGTTGGCGGCCCCGAGCAGATTGGCATAGGAATCCATCTGCGACGCAGTGCCGGTCAAACGAGACGACATGGTGGCAATATGACTGGTGGCGTTGTTGACGTACTGCTCCATTTGCGGGCTTTGCGCGTAATCGGCCACGTTGGAAACCAAATCCAGCGCCACGCTCGCCAAGGTCTTCACGAATGTCTGGTCGATGGTCGTGGCCACGGTGGTAGCACCCTGGTCGGTGATATGCGGAGCGATCGGATTGATTTTCTCATTGAGATAGTATTCGAGCTTGGCGTGCTTGATCTTCGGTGAAAACAGCGTCATCATATCGGAGCTGAAGCTCTTTGGAATAATCAGCGCGGCATAGTATTCGCCTGAGTTCACGCCATCGATGGCCTTAGCACGATCCACAAACTGCCAGTCAAGGTCATGATTGGCCCTGAGCGTATTGGTCACGGTTTCGCCGACGTTGATGGTGATCGGCATCAGATCGGACTTATAGCCCTCATCCACGTTCGCCACAGCGACCTTCAAGGCCTTGGTATTGCCGTACGGGTCCCAGCTGGCGGCGATGTTGTACCAGGCGTACAGTGCCGGCACAATCGCCAATCCCATAGCCACGATTACGGCGATCACATTGCGGGTGGCTTGGCGCACGTCACGTACGAATATTTTCCAGATAAGCTTCATCGTGCGCTCCTTGCCCAGACTGCCCAGACTGCCCAGACTGTGCGGTGTGCGCAGTCGGCTCGGCGGCCTGATCGCCGAACAGTGTGAGTCGTTCAGTGGTTTCGCCGATATCCGGATTGCTGCCCATCGCCGCTTCGTGACGTCCGTGGCCGTGGAAACGCCGCCACACATATCCGTTGAGCATCACATTGCGGAACTCGTCGGCACTCATGGCACTGACGCCAAGCTGCATGGCGTAGGTTTCGCGTGCGTATTCAACCACAATGAGATAGGCGTCGATAAGAATAATCGACAGAATCCAGGAGGTCAGCATGGCGATTTTCTCTTGGGTGACGAACAGCAGTACCAGGAATACGAACGGGAGTACGGTCAGCAATGTCAGACCGGCAACGATCATCTTTGGATACCGTGCGAAGAACCGGTGCGCGCGATGGGCGATGATATCGCGCAGTTCCTTGCTGTCGGACACCGTGCGGAATACGGAGTTCAAGCTCACCTGTTCGTTCACCATGCTGTTGTGCTCGGTGATCATCAGGTCGGTATCTCCCAAACGACGGTCGAACAGCGCGTTCAGGTTCATCGCATACCGGCGTATGACAAGTCCCACGAAGAGTGCCGCCGGCAGATACCAGAACAGGTGCAGCATGTCGAGCCAGTAATGGTTCGCGTACAGGCCGGCAATCGGGCCGCGCATCGCGTTGATGCCGTAGGTAAAGGGCAGCCACGGGTGCAGTTCGCGGAAGAAGTTCGGCATCATTTCAATCGGATACAGGCCGGAGGCGCCGGGTATCTGCACAATGACCAGAATTACGGCGATGGCTTTGCCGATATGGCGGAACGCCACGGCCAGTGCGTAAATAATGTTGATGTATACGAACGAACAGAAGATCCCGGCCAAGATGAACAGCAGCGGATGCTCGCATTGGATGCCAAGCACCAGATCGCCGATGGTGGCGATGACGGCTTGCAGGAATCCGATGGTGACCAGCAGCAGCCAGCGGCCAAGATATGCTTGCGTAGCGTGATACGGCGAATGCCCTCGCGGTCGACCTCAAGCTTGTAGATGGCGATTAGCACGAAACCGCCTACCCACAGTGCCAGATTCGTGTAGAACGGGGTGACTGCGGACCCGTAATTGTCGGTGGCATACACGACTTTCGTGGTCAGGGTGACGGGATTGCCCATGAAGTCGCCGAATCCCTTGTCATCCAGATGCAGCGTATCCCGGATTTTCTGGTAAGCGGCGGAACTATCGAGCGTGGCGATATCGGTGCGTACGGTGGCGACATCGCTGGCCACCTGGCGCAGCGAATCCTGCGTGCTGCTGATGGTGGTTTTTGTTTGGTTCAGGGTATCGACAAGCTGGTCGAACAGTCCGTCGGCCTGATCCAAGGTGCCGGATAACGAAGTCAACGTGCCATCAGTGTGCCATTCAGGGCGGCGAAACTGTTCAATGATGAGGTGAGCGACGGCATTACGGTGCCGGTCAGCGAGCCGCGCGCGGTATTCAGCGCCGCGATGCCCGCCGGTGGTGGTGTTGGTCATGGCTCCGGAAAGATTCGTGGTGGCGTCTTTACCGGAGTTGATGAACTGTGTGGTGTCGGTATGGAAGGTGTTGAGCTGTGTCTGCTGTTTGCTGATCAATGAGTCGAGCGCATCGATTTGTTTCCAGATGTTCTGCCGACCGGGTCGGTGGTGTCTTTGCCGATGCCGGCTTTGGTCAGCGCGTCTTTCAGATCGCTGATTGACGTTTGGGTGGCATTCAGTGGGGCCGAAAGTGTGTTGGTGATGGTGTCAACGGAGTTCTGCGCGCTGTTGAAGGAGCCGGTGATGCTGCCGGCGGCGTTGTTGACGTGAACGGCCAGTCCGGAGAGTTGTGCTGAACTGGTGTCGAGCGCGCCGACCAGTGTGGTGGAGAAGGCTTGTGACCCGGCCTGTGTTTCCGCCAACAGTGTGCCGGACTGGCGGGAGGCCTTCTGCGCGGCCGCGACGGTCTGCCTGAGTGAGGCGGTGGTCTGTTTGGCGTCGGCGAGAATCGTGTCTGATTGGGCCAGCGTGTCCTGTAAGTCGGTGAGTGAATCCTGAACGGTGTTCAGCGTGGACATCACCGTATTGAGATCATTGATCGTATCGTGCTGGACTTTGCCGGTGGCTTGGTCGAGATCGCCTCCCGCTTCGGAAACGGCCGAGGCAACGGTGGTGGCTACCGTGGTGACGAAGGCGGAGTTGATCTGCTCGTCGATGGTGGTGGCACCGGTGTCGGTGATTTTCGGCGCGATCGCGTTCTTCTTCTCGTTGACGTAATACTTGATTTTTGGCTGTTTGGAGGTTCCGGTCACCGATTCGACCAGGCTGGTGCTGAAATCCTTGGGCAGCACGATGGCTGCATAGTATCCGCCGGTCTCCACGCCGTGGACGGCCTGTTCCTCATTGTCTACGAAGCGCCAGCCGAGTTCGTCGTTCTGCTTGAGTTTCTTAACGACCTGCCGGCCCGCATCGAGATGGCCGACCAGATCGTTGGTGGTGCCTTGGTCTTCATTGGCTACGGCCACTTGCAGATTGCCGGTGGCTGAATAGGGATCCCAGTTGGCGAGAATGTTGAACCATGCGTACAGCGAGGGCAGCATTGCTACGCCGAGCGTCACCACAACGGCAACGGGATTGCGTAAGATACGTCTGCAATCGCGTAGAAAGACTTGCCAAACCGTCCGCATCCAGTCCCTCTTTTCCGGTTCGTAATCATTGCGGCCACATGCAGTCTATTCCCACCACTGGTGCGAATACTGCTGGTTTGGCGGGTTTTCTTGCAAAACTGGCCGTTGGTTGTCCGCATAATGGGACTGATATGTGAACGTTTGTTGATGGTGCGACACCGGCGGGATGGTTGTGCAATTTTGCCGGTATCCGGTGATGAAATGTTGAGGTGTTGGGACTGAGTCGTCGCAGTGCTGAGACTGAGACGACTCAGTGACGAGCCCATCCGAGCCTATTTCGTTGGTTCTGGTCTTACTGATCCAGACGGAAGCCCTGAGCGGCGGCCTTGTCGAGCAGTGTCTGATGGCTGACATCCTGCCGACTGATCGTGGCGACCTGATCGCTGAAAGCGTCCACCGGACGGTCGGCTTGGCGCAGATCGTAGTACCGGTGAACTTCCTCGTCGAAGGCGGGCAGCTGGTCGAGTACGCCATCGGCGTCAGCCGGGTAGGTGTTCTCGAAGAACTGCATCGTGCGCGGCATGCGCGGCTTGACGGTCGGGTTCTGATCGGGCTTGCCGATGGCCAGACCCAGCACCGGATACGTGTATTCCGGCAGATTCAGCACGTCGATAAGGCCGGGGATGTTGTTGAGCAGAGAGCCGAGAATCACGCAGCCCAGTCCCAGCGAATAGGCGGCGGTCTCCATGGCGTGCAAGGCCAGCACTGCGTCGTTCTGAGCTTGGGTGAAGCGATAGCTGTACTTGAGATGGAATTCGTCGGAAGCGGGATCGATGCCCTTGCGTTCGGCGATGCGCGCGTTGCGGTGCTCGTCGATAACGAACACGTACAGCAGCGGCGCAGTGGCAATATACGGCTGATGGCCGAATTCGGCGAGCTTGGCTTTGATGGCCGGATCGGTGATGCGGATGGCGGACCAGTCGTTAAGGAACTGGCTGGACGCGGCATGCTGGGCGACGGTTTCGAGCGTGGCGCGGGTATCGTCGTCGATGGCCTCGTCCTTGAACTTACGGATGGAGCGGCGGCCCAGAAGAGCCTCGATTGTTGCGTTGGTAACCATGGTTTTATTGTCGCACGGCAGACGCCGGACGCCACGGTGGATTACCTCACAGTGAAATGCCGATATTGTGTGGCGGAACTGTGCTGGACTGATGGTTCCTGTCGATTGACTGATGGTTCCTTGACGAAAATCCAGCGATGAGCCATCAGCAACCAACAGAAACCATCATCAACCGGGGATTAGCGGCTGGACTTGCGATGGCGGTGGTCGACGAACGCCTTGGAGCCCCGATCCGACAGCTGCGAAACCACTGCGCCGAGTGCGGCCGAAACGGCGGCGAATGCCAGACTCATTGCCAGACCTTGCGGCGCGTCTGCCGCCAGTCCCTTGCGCAGATTGCGTTTGCTCGTGCCCTTGTCCCATATCATCTGGAATGCTTTGCCGGCAACCAAGCCTGCCAGCGCTGGGACTGCGACTTGATGAGCTTGTCGCCCAGAGAATCAGGGTCGTTGAGCCGGTCCTCGCGCAGCCTGTTGACCTTCTCGTCGATGCGGTGCAGGCTGTCGACCGCACGGTCGGCGCTGGAGGGGAAGTCGGTGTTCGTTTCGTCGCTCATGACTCTCAGTCTAATAGCATCTCAATCATCTCAGCGCAAAAGATGGGCGTTAATGGTGGAGTCATGAACGAGCGCAGATAGAGTGGAGGCATGAGCGAACAGAACGTGAACGGCACCGTTGCCGTCGAGAACTCTCGTGGCGGCAACGGATTTTTGGTGTTGCTGCGCCACGGCCAGACCGTGTGGAGCGAATCCGGGCAGCATACCGGGCGCACGAACATCCCGTTGACCGCGGTCGGCGAGCAGCAGGCAGCGGATGCCGGAAGGCGCCTGCGCGAAGCTTTCCCCGAAGGATTCAGTCAGGGCTGTGTGTTTTCCAGTCCGCTGAAGCGGGCGTGCCAAACCGCTGAACTGGCCGGTTTTGCGGACCACGGTGTGTTGGACGGCATCGCTGAATGGGATTATGGCCGAGCCGAGGGGCGTACGCGCCAGCAGGTGAGTGAGGCCAGCGGTTTTGAATGGGATGTGTGGCGTGACGGGCCGCGCTCGCTGACGCCCACGCTGGAGGGCGATTGGGTCGAGACCTTACCTTCGGGCGAGCAGGTGCCGGTCCATGCCGGGCCTGGCGAGACGCTGGAAGAAGCAGCGGTACGCGCCAAGAGCGCCATCGATGAGATTACGCCGCTGCTGAAAGACGGCCATAATGTGCTGTTGGTGGCTCATGCGCACATCCTGCGCATCCTCACCTCGCAATGGCTGGGCGTGGACCCGCATTTCGCGCGGTTGCTGCGTTTGGATACGGCGCACTACTCGGTGCTCAGCGTCTATAAGGGAGATAACGTCATCGAACGGTGGAACGCCTAGCCCCGGTTGCGCTGCGATTGCGCTGGCCTGCCCGCTACTGCGGGCGGGCCTTTATTGTTTGTGGCGGGAATTGCGGTATGTCGATAAATGATTTGCAAACGATAGCGTCGGCGTGTTGTTTTTTTTGATGGGTATAAGTGGCAATCGATTGCCATGAAAGATATGTTAGCGCTCTCATGATTGCGAACGCTTGCATTGCGATAATGAGGCAAAAATGACTGAATTAATGGGATATTTGTTGACAATGGCCTGAAAATGATGATTTATGACGCGCTGATATTGCTATCGTTTGCAAAAAGAAGCAAACCGTTGCACAATAGTGCATGTCGATAGTCATAAAGGTGCGTGTTAGCGTACCTGTCCTGACCGGGGACGGCCGGGGTCGACGATGAAAGAGAAAGGTTCGATGATGAATCGTACAGTCAAGTCAGCAGTCGCGATGGCGGCTATCGCTGCGATGTCCCTCGGCACTTTGGCGGCCTGCGGAAGCTCGACCTCCGGCGATGACGCCAAGGGCAAGGTCTACTACCTGAACTTCAAGCCGGAAGCGGCTGATCAGTGGGCCGCTCTGGCCAAGGAGTACACCAAGGAGAAGGGCGTTGATGTCAAGGTCCAGACCGCGGCCTCCGGCACCTACGAGCAGACCCTGAAGTCCGAAATCGCCAAAACCGAAGCCCCGACCTTGTTCCAGGTGAACGGCCCGGTCGGCTACCAGAACTGGAAGAAGTACACCGCCGACATGTCCAACACGGATGTGTATAAGGAACTCACCAACCAGGACGTGGCCCTGAAAGACGGCGACAAGGTGGTCGGTGTGCCGTACGTGATGGAACCTACGGCCTGATCTACAACAAGGACATCCTCAACAAGTACTTCGCGCTGGATGGTGCCAAAGCCACGTCCATGGACGAAATCGACAACTTCGACACCCTGAAGGCCGTGGCCGACGACATGCAGGCCCGCAAGGACGAGCTCGGCATCAAGGGCGCGTTCACCTCCGCCGGCTTCGACTCCAGCTCCGACTGGCGATTCAAGACCCATCTGGCCAACCTGCCGCTCTACTATGAGTTCAAGGACGACAACGTCACCGAGCAGCCGGCCACCATCAAGGGCACTTATCTGCCGAACTACAAGAAGATCTTCGACCTGTACATCACCGACTCCACCACCGACCCCACCCAGCTGAGCGCCAGACCGGCGATGATGCGAACTCCGAGTTCGCGCTCGGCGAGGCCGCCTTCTACCAGAACGGCACCTGGGCTTGGACCGACCTGCAGAAGGCCGGCATGAAGGCCGAATCCGTGGGCATGATGCCAATCTACACCGGTGTCAAGGGTGAAGAGAAGCAGGGCTTGGCCACTGGTTCCGAGAACTACTGGTGCATCAACGACAAGGCCTCCGACGCCGACAAGAAGGCCACCGAGGACTTCCTCTCCTGGGTGATCACCTCCGACACCGGCAAGAAGGCCATCTCTCAGGACATGGGCTTCACCACCCCGTTCAAGACCTTCGATGACGTCAAGTTTGACAACCCGCTGACCGAAGCCGCCGTGGAAGACCAGAAGTCCGGCACGACCCAGGTTTCTTGGAACTTCACCATGATGCCGTCCGAAGAGTGGAAGAACAAGGTCGGCCAGGCACTGCTCGAGTACGCGCAGGGCACCGGCAAGTGGGATGCCGTCAAGACCGCCTTCGTGGACGGTTGGGCTTCCGAATACGAGGCTTCGCACTGAGTCTCATAGAGTCCCATAGCCGATAAGTAACAATCCGCGGCGCCCCTGCCATTTCCTTCTCCGGGGGGCGCCGCTTTGTATTGCTGAGTCTCGCACAAAATCGTCCGCCGCAAAAAGTGTGAGGCACGCACCCGCTCAATCGCACACTGTGGGGCCATGAATCGGCGATTTTTCGCCATTCTCCACAATGTGCGATTGAGCGTTACTGTGCGGTTGCCTCACACTTTTTCTATGGTGGGCTTTGTTGTGTGAGCCTACTTAACGCGGGAGGTGGAGGAGCGGACCTTCAGCTGGGCCGGGAACACGATGTAGGGTTGCTCAATCGGCTTTTCGTCAATGAGATCGAGCGTCATGCGGCTGCCACGCGGGCCATTTCCACCGGATCCTGGCGGATGGTGGTCAGGCCGATATCGCCGGTGTAGAAACTATCGTCGTAGCCGATCAACGAGACGTCGCCGGGCACGGAGAATCCATTGCGCTCCAGCTGGAACATAAGCGGCAAAGCAATGCCATCCTCCTGGCATGCGATGGCGGTGGGCATCTCGTCTTGGCTTATGAGTTGGTTGACCACGTCGCTGATTTCATAACGTCCATCGTCATCGACCTTGCAGACGATAACCTGCGGCTCGATGCCTTCCCTGCGGCAGCAGGCGGTGAATGAGTCGAATCGGCTTTGCACGGAGAAGCTCAGCGACACCTCGCGATTGGTGCTGATGTAGGTGATGCGGCGATGTCCGAGATTGATAAGATGGCGGGCGGCCAGCGTGGAGCCCTGCACATCGTCGATATTGACGGCGGCGGTAAGCCGCGGGCTCCGGGTTCGACTGAATTGATGCCGACGATCGGCACGCCGACCGAAGCCAGTTGCGCGATTTCGTTGTTGTCGATATCGAAAGACGCCACAATCACGGCATCGGCGTTACGGCGTACCGGCAACATCTCGAAGAATTCCTTGCGCTCCTCGATGCTGGAAATCTGGAATACCGAAATATCGTAGCCCTGCGTGTGCAGCACCTCGTTGAGCCCCTCGATGACCGAGGCGGTGAACCACAGGCGGATATGGCCGCTCATCAGTACTGCGATGCGCAGGGAGCGGCCGGATTTCAGGGCCGCAGCCGAGCGGGAGAGTGAGAAATTGAGTTTGTCGGCGATGGCGAGCACGCGCTCGCGGGTCTGGCCGACACAGATCCGGCCTGGTGAAGGAACGTGAGACGGTGGAGATGGAGACGCCGGCCTCGCGGGCGACATCCTGAATGCTCGTAGCCATTGCAGCCCCCTTGCGTTGAATGGAAAATCGCAATACACATGCACAACTGACTCCAGTGTACATGCTGATTGATTGATCTGCGGCGATGACAACGATTGTATTACAAACGTTTGCAAAGTGTCTATGTCGGCGTTAGATTGGCTTTATATAGCCATTATCTTAGGTGAAAGAAGATTGCTGGAGCCGGAGTGTGCTCGAACTTGAAACGCCTAAAATGACAACGTTTGACATATAATGATTCGACGTTTACTATGAACATAGGCTTGAACGAGAACAGGCCGTGCATGCGGTTCTCGATCGGCAAGCTCGCATTGAGTTGAACTCCGCAGCCGGCGCACGATGCAGTGTCACAACGCAGCGGACTCAAGGAGGAGGAAAAGTCATGATCAGCATGGCTGGCAAGGCGATACGCAGATGGTGGGCGCTGTTCGCGCTCCCCACATTCGCCGCATTCATCATCGGGTTCCTGGTGCCCTTCATCATGGGCGTCTACTTAAGCTTCTGCGAATTCACCACCGTTACCGACGGTGAATGGGTGGGGCTTAAGAACTATGGCAAAGCGTTGAAAGACAAGGAATTCCTGCACGCGCTCGGCTTCTCCACCGCGTTCACCATCGTGACCACCATCGTGATCAACGTGATCGCCTTCGCCATCGCCTACATGCTGACCAAGGCGATCAAGGGCTCCACGCTGTTCCGCTCGGTATTCTTCATGCCGAACCTTATCGGCGGCATCATCCTGGGCTACATCTGGCTGCTGCTCCTGAACGGCGTACTAGCCACTGGGGCCGCGCCCTGACCTATAAGGCGTCCTACGGGTTCTGGGGCTTGGTCATCCTGGTGTGCTGGCAGCAGATCGGCTACATGATGATCATCTACATCGCCGGCCTGCAAGCCCTGCCCACCGATGTGCTGGAGCCGCGGCCGTGGACGGCGCCAACGGACGGCAGACCATGTTCCGCATCATCATCCGCTGATGATGCCGTCCATCACCGTGTGCTCCTTCCTGACCGTGACCAACGGTTTCAAGCTCTACGATCAGAACCTCGCATTGACCAACGGTGCGCCGAGCAACATGTCTGAAGGTCTGGCGCTGAACATCACCCGCACCTTCTACGGCCGTATGGGCTGGGAAGCGTCGGCCAGGCGAAGGCAGTGCTGTTCTTCATCCTGGTCGCGGTCATCGCCCTGATTCAGAACAAGCTCACCACGAGCAAGGAGGTGGCAGCCTGATGAACGAGAACAAGCCTGTGAAGCATGGCGCATTATGGACCGTGCTGTTTGCCGTTGTCTCCCTGTTCTGGATTTTCCCGATCGTCCTGGTGCTGATCAACTCCTTCAAGCAGAAGGCGTACATCTCCAAGAACGCGTTCTCCCTGCCTGCCGGCAAGGCGTTCGTGGGACTTGAGAACTATGTGCGCGGCATCGAGACCACGCAGTTCTTCGCCTCCTTCGGCTGGACGTTGCTTATCACCGTCGGCTCGGTGGTGCTGATTCTGGTGTGCACCTCGATGTGCGCATGGTGGATCGTGCGCGTGAACAACTGGGCTGCGAAGCTGCTCTACACCCTGTTCCTGTTCAATATGATCGTGCCGTTCCAGATGGTGATGTTCACCCTCTCCAAGATCGCCGACATGCTGAAGCTCAATACCCCGTGGGGCCTGTGCATCGTGTACCTCGGTTTCGGTGCCGGTCTGGCCGTGTTCATCTTCACTGGCGTGATCAAGGGCATCCCGCAGGAGCTTGAGGAGTCCGCCATGATCGACGGCGCGTCAGTGCCGCGCATCTTCTTCCAGATCGTGGTGCCGATTATGAAGCCGTCGATCGTCTCGGTGGCCATCCTCGAAGCCATGTGGATCTGGAACGACTACCTGCTGCCGTACCTGACGCTCGACCTCGGCAAGTACAAGACCGTCTCGGTCGCCGTGCAATACCTCAAGGGCGGCTACGGTTCCGTGGATATGGGCGCCATGATGGCCTGCCTGGTGCTGGCCATCATCCCCATCATCGTCTTCTACTTGGTATGCCAGAAGTATATAGTCTCTGGTGTCATGGCGGGCGCGGTCAAGGGTTGAGCCCGACATTTGGCTCCCCTCCTGAGGGGAGCCAAAAGCTGTACAAGGAGTAGTTGATGAACTGGCTGGCACCGGACTCGAAATTCATGCGCGCGTGGAGCAATCTTGTTGACGGCGTATGGATCAACATTCTGATGCTGGTCACTTCGATTCCGATCATCACCATCGGTGCGGCCCTGACTGCCGGCCATGATGCTTGCCGCCGCTCCATCGAGGGCGAGGGCAAAGGCGTAACCTCCAACTACTTCAAGTCATTCAAAACCAACTTCATCAAAGCCACACTGCTGTGGCTGCCGTTCTTGGTGGCGCTGATTGCACTGGTCTGGTCATGGATCGTCCTGCAGATCACGCCGCTGCTCATCATCAAATTCGCGCTGACCATCCTCTGGCTTATCGGTTTCGAATGGGTGTTCGCGCTTCAGGCACGCTTCGAGAACACCGTGGCCGGCACCTTGAAGAACGCTTCATCTTCGGCATCTCCCACATCGCGATGACCGTGGCCCTGGTCATCGTGGATGCCGTGTTCGTGGCACTGCTGGCGGCCAGCTGGTTCCACATGCCCGGTGGACTGTTCCTGCTGGTGATCCTTGGTTACGGCACCATGCTGATGCTCCATATCCCCGTCGCCGAGCGTGTCTTCAAGCCATATCTCATTGACTAGGCGGGTTCTCACGAATATGCGGCGATCTTCGAGGTCTGAGCGCTCTCTGTCCACGCAAGCGCGGTAAAGATAACAAATTAATAACAGTTTGGGGCGGCTGGCGGAGCGGGGTGCCGATTGAGGGGGTATTAGTGATTGGCTTGGAAGGGGGCTTTTGACATACGGGGGGTGTTCGGACTGGGCGGTTGCCCCGTAAGTGCTTATATACATAAGGAATCTGGCACACTGAGTCTCAGTGCCGTAATGGTATCATCGCAAATAATGTTTGCGTTCACGTAGAGGCGAACGAGACACTCGACAAGTGGGTCGAGGCAAAGGACAAGGAGAGATGCGGTGAAGCATTGGAAGAAGATGGCAGCATCGTTGATTGCAATATCAACGATGGTGGCAGTAGTTCCGACGACGTATGCCATGGAATCGGAAGATTCCCAACACAGACAACCGATACCGCGACAGTGCAGACTACTAAGGCTGCTGAACCGACGCTGCTCGCCAGCTGGGACTTCACGGGCAAAAACGGCACCACGAACAGCGCGATTGCCGATTCGACCGGCAAGTACAACCTGACGCTGAAGGACGGCGCCAAGATCGAACAGTACGGTGACCGCAGCAACAACGAGGCGCTCTCACTGCGCGGCGATGGCCAGTACGCCCAGATCGATGACCAGCTGTTCAAGGATGCGGGCGACTCCTTCACTCTGGAGTTCGCGTCCAAGACTCGTCACGACGACAGCGGCAAGTTCTTCTCGTTCATCGTCGGCAAGGACGGCTCGAACGACGCCAACACCACCGATCAGGCCAACGCCAACAAGTACCTGATGTTCTACAACAGCAAGACCGCCATCAAGGGCGTTATCTCCAACAACAACTGGGGTAACGAACAGGGATCCAAGGTCACCGTTTCCGGCAACGACAACAGCTGGGCCGATTACAAGATTGTCGTGGACGGCACTAACCTTGCCGTGTTCCGCAACAATGCCCTGATCATTTTCAAGGCCAACACCGGCATCAAGATGAGCGATCTCGGTGCGACCACCGCCTACATCGGCAAGTCGTTCTACTCCGTCGATGAGTACTGGAATGGTGCAATGGATGATATCAAGGTCTACAGGGGCGCTGACCTGACCATGCCGACCGCCGTTGCGATTTCCGGTACCGGTGTGGTGAACAACAAGCTCACCCTGATTGAGAAGGACTCCACCAAGCTCACCGCCACCGTCACTCCGGACGACGCCGTGAGCAAGAACGTCACCTGGTCCTCCTCCGATGAGTCCGTGGCCAAGGTCGCCGCAGACGGTACTGTAACCGGCGTCAAGGCTGGTACTGCCACCATCACCGCCACCACTGAGCTGGGTGGTGTGAAGGCCGAACTGCCCGTCACCGTTGAGCCGATGACGCCAGAACGCCGCCGCAGCCGACCTCGATGCCGCGATTGCTGCGCTGAAGTTCCGGCGGCCGAGAATCTGCCGCTAGTCGCCAAGGGCACCAAGAACGGCTCGGCGATTACGTGGAAGTCCTCGGACGAGAAGCTCATTACGTCCACTAACGAGAAGTACGAAAACAAGACCACTGGTGCCGATGACCCGTATCGTGGTGCTGGCATCATCAATCGTCCGGCCTACGGCGACGGTGATTCCAAGCCGGTTACGCTGACCGCCACCGCTTCCTACAACGGCGGTGAGAAGGTCACCAAGACCATCGAGGTCACTGTCAAGGAGAAGACCCGCATCGCGCCTGACACCGGCTATGCGGCCGTCACTTTTGAGAGCGACAGCAACGGTGGAGAAAAGGCCTGGGTGGCTTCCACTGAGAAGAACGATTTCTTCACGTTTAAGACTCGCAACAATGGCCAGGCGGTACTTACCAATGATGCAGACACGGGTGGCTTGCGTGACATGTTCGTGCTGCGTTCCCACGAAGGCGACAAGTACTACCTGATTGCCACTGATCTCAAGGTCTCGTCAATGGGCTGGAGCCAGAACCAGGTTAACGGTTCTCGGAAAGTTGAGGTCTACGAGTCCACCGATATGATGAACTGGACCCGTACCAACGGCGACGGCAACGGCGGCATCACCATCAACACGCCGAACGCCGGTATGACCTGGGCGCCGGAAGCTTACTGGATGATGACCTGAACGCTTACGTGGTGTTCTTCTCTTCCCGCATGTTCACTGATGACACCCGTACCACTCCGGTCAAGAACGACAAAACCGGCAATAGCTCCTATGCTCAGGTGCGTTACGCCATCACCCGCGACTTCGTGAACTTCACCGAGCCGCAGATGTGGCAGGACACCGGCTACTCGCGCATTGATTCCACCGTGCGTAAGATCGGTGGCTACTACTACCGATTCACCAAGAATGAGCAGGGCGGTGCCGCTGGCGATTACATCACCACTGGTAAGAGCATCTTCCTTGAGCGTTCCAAGGTGCTGACTGCACCGACCACCGAGGCATCTCCGGGTCAGGACCGAACACCGGTTGGCAGCTGCTCGAGCAGGCGTTGCTGCCGTTCGAAGGACCAGAGACCATCAAGCTCAACAAGGATGACGAACTCAACACGAAGGACGACGACGGCTACATTCTGCTGTCCGACAACTTCGCCTACCGTGCATTTATGACCACGGGTGCCGAGCTTTCCAAGACCACGTGGGACAACCCGATGACCAAGCGTTACCCGGACTTCAACAACGAAAAGAAGCCGGTCAAAGCCGAGCCGGGCGCTCAGGGCTACATCACTCAGGGTGCTAACGGCGGTCTGCCGGACAAGGTGCGTCACGGTGCGTTCGTGAACGTGCCTGAGTCTGTGCTCAAGGTGACGAAGTCTGGACCGCTGCCAACCCGACGCACATCGAGGCTGTTGACTCCACCACCAAGGCCGTGTACAACGCCGGCACCCGCGAGCTCACCGCCACGGTGACCTCCGCCGATAAGGGCACGCTCGCCGGTTCGGTGAAGTTCTCTGCTGGCGACTGGTCCAAGACCGTGAAGCTCGACGCCGAAGGCAAGGCCACTGTGACCCTCCCGGCCAGCGTCTCTGCACTGTTGCGGTTGCTTACGACGCTACACCGATGGTTTGGTCAATCCATCCGATACTACGGTTGACGGCATTGAACAGGGCAAGGTCGATTTGGCTGAGCTCAACAAGCAGATCGCCGCCGCCGAAGCGCTCAAGGAATCCGACTACACGGCCGATTCCTGGGCCAAGCTTGCCGCCGCGCTGAAGACTGC
>ENA-OQDF01000439-OQDF01000439.1-human-gut-metagenome-genome-assembly--contig:-NODE-439-length-16994-cov-5.204541_pt1 | contig 16994 bp, 20 predicted proteins | sample MGYA00242769_ERZ504597 | MGnify/ENA primary metagenome ERZ504597 (study PRJEB26092, sample SAMD00036305) | human gut metagenome | host: Homo sapiens | study: EMG produced TPA metagenomics assembly of...
CGGACAATTCAGTAGTAGTAGGTTCACCAGCCAAGATTATTTGTTCATTGGATGAGTATTTAGGAAAAGAAAAAAACGAATGAAAAACAGTAAGTGTTATGGAGAGGAATATACTTTAAGAAAAAATGTTTCTATGGAAATGAGAATGAAACAGAACGAAGAGCTGAAAGGTAAAATAGGGTATATTGACTGATGAGCAGTGTTTTAATATCAATTATAGTACCTGCGTACAACATTGAATCACATATTGGTCGTTGTTTGGATAGCATCCTTGCGCAGACGCATAAGAGGATAGAAATAATAATTGTAGACGATGGTTCGACAGATGGTACAGGAATAATAATTGATCAATATGCATCAATAGATCAGCGTATTATTCCAATCCATAAAGAGAATGGTGGGGTAACTAGTGCAAGAATTGATGGAATAAAAAAGCATCAGGTGAATATCTGGGATTTGTGGATGGAGATGATTATATTGAACCAGAAATGTTTGAGAAACTGCTGGATAATGCGATAAAGTATGACGCTGATATTTCACATTGTGGATATCAAATGGTCTTTCCAGGTCGCGTAGAGTATTACTATAATACAGGGCGAATTGTGCAGCAGGATAAAATAGCTGGTTTAAAAGATCTGTTGTCAGGTTCATTCATTGAGCCTGGTTTGTGGAACAAACTTTATCATAAGAAATTGTTTTATACTTTATTATATGAAAATGTTATGCCAATGGATATAAGAATAAATGAAGATGTATTAATGAATTATTGGCTATTTAAAGCTGCAGATTCAGCAGTGTATGAAGATTTTTGTCCATATCATTATATTCTACGTAAAGATTCAGCTGCTACATCAATACTAAATGAGCATAAATTAAAAGATCCTGTGCGTGTGATGAGAATAATTCAACAAGATTCAAAGGATATTCCAGAAGTCAAAGAAGTTGTTGAGGAAAGACTGACAAGCAGTTAATTGCTATATCTATCTTATCAGTTAAGAAACAAGGGGAGCTAATCAGACCTTTCCGAAAAGAAATTCGTAATGAATTAAGAACAAAATTAAAGTTGATTTTATCAAACTCTTATATGAGTAAATCAGTAAAGATAAGGGCAGGATGGGTCGTTTTATTTCCGGATAGTTATTGTTGGTTTCATACGTTATATGCCAAAATTACCGGCTTGGATAAGAAGTATAAGATAGAATAAGGAGATAAGGATGAAAGACCTGATCAGTGTTATAGTTCCTGTCTACAATGTAGAATCATATTTAAATAGGTGCATTGAATCACTTGTTCGACAGACGTACAAATATTTGGAAATCATATTAGTAGATGATGGATCACTGGATGGATGTCCCCATATATGTGACAAATGGAGCGAAAGGGATAATAGAATCCATGTGATACATAAAACGAATGGAGGATTATCCTCAGCAAGAAATGCAGGCTTAAAGGTTGCTAAAGGTGAATATATTGCATTTTTGGATAGTGATGATTGGATTCATACAAAATTTATAGAACATTTATACATAACAATAAAAGATTATAAAGTGGATATCGCAGCATGTGATATTTGCCAGGTATATACTGAAAAACAGGATGAGAAGATAAACAAACTATCGGTAAAGATATATTCAACCGAGGAAGCATTAGAAACGTTGATTAATGGTGAAACATTTAGAGCTGTTGCATGGAATAAACTATATCATAAAAATATGCTGATTGGTGAGCAATTCGAAACTGGACGTTATCACGAAGATGAATTTTTCACGTATAGAATTATGGCAAAAACCAATAAACTGGCTTATGTAGATGAGAAATTATACTATTACTTTCAACGTAAAGGTAGCATTATGAACTCTATATCTTATAAACATCTAGATGCGTTGGATGCATATTTGGAGAGAATTGCATATTTCAAAGACCTGTATCCCAAATTATATAAAATCGACAAAATGAGGTTTTGCATAGCATGTATATATTTTTATCAAGAAACCTTCAAGCTAAATGATAAAGAAAAAAGAGAGTGCAAGAATAGAATTAAGTCTAGTAGACATAGCATAAGATTTAATTGTTCTGAGTTAAAACAATACTCTTTAAAAGAAGTATCAGTATAGTTGGCAGTCGTGTATGTATTGGATTATTGAGTCAGTTAATGTCATTAAAAAGGAATAAATTAAAATGAAAACGTTAACGTCAAGAATAAAAAGACGAGTTTTATTGCTTATTAATAATTTTAAATCAGATTGTGCCTTTTCGATATTGTATGCGCTATTAAGAGTTATGGATGAACTTTGTGGACGAGTTCACTTGAATAAACTTTCAAATATAGCACACGAAAAAAAGATAAATGGATATTAAATTATTTGGAAAGACAATTGAGTGACTTGATCCAAAAATATAAAAACATTGATGATATAGGCGTGTTTGAAGAAAATGCACCTGTATGGGTTTGTTGGTGGACTGGTGTAGAAATGGCACCTGATTTAGTAAAGCAGTGTATAAAAAGTATTAGAAAACAAACTGGTTCTCATCCAGTACATGTTATTGACCAAAATTCATATTCGGTTTATATAGACATACCTGATTATATGATGCACAAAGTAAAAAATGGACAAATGGGAATAGCACATTTATCGGATTACATACGTGTTTCGTTGCTTGAAAAGTACGGTGCTTATGGTTAGATTCTACAATATTTTGTGCATCTTCTTTGCCAGAATCATATTTCGAGTTGCCTTTTTTTACTTGTAAAAGTAATCCGACCTCTTGTGGTTATTTGTCACAAATGAGATGGACAACGTTTGTATTAGGGGGATGGAGAGGAAATGTTTTCTATCGATTTATAAAAGAAGCATTTGAAGAATACTGGTCACAAGAGCAAGCAGCAGTTGATTATTTGTTTTTTGATTATTTGATAGAAGTAGCAAGATGTGAAATTCCGGCAATATCTATGTTCCTGAAGAAAGTGCCAAATAACAATTTGCATAGAGATGATTTACAGGCTGCAATGAATCAGGCAATTGGTAGCGAAAATTTTGAACAAGTTATCAAATCTGATACTGTATTATATAAATTATCTTGGAGAGAAACGTATAGATTAAGAACAATTGATGGTAGTGAAAGTATTTATCAATATTTTTTAAACTATCATTTTTAGACAATAGGAAGGAAAAAGTTGATACCAAAAATAATTCATTATTGCTGGTTTGGGGGAAATCCCAAATCAAATCTTATAAAACAGTGTATTGATAGTTGGAAAAATATTGTCCTGATTATCAGCTTATCGAGTGGAATGAGAGCAATTTTGATATAAATTGTAATCCATATGTGAAAGCAGCGTATGAAGATAAGAAATGGGCTTTTGTGTCAGATTATGTCAGACTGTACATTGTGTATAACCAGGGAGGAGTATATCTTGACACGGATGTATTATTGCATAACGGGATTGATGAATTGTTGAAAAATAGCTGTTGGATGGCGTCTGATGATGTGAGATATATAAGTACGGGGCTTGGCTTTGGCGCAGAAAAGGGAAATTGGTTAATTAAAGCAATAATGGAGGCATATGAAGGATATGAGTATCCTTCGGGGACAAATGTTACTCGTGATACTGTGGTTATTGAAAAACAACTATCAGAGTGGAAAAAAACTGATAGAACTCAGTTAGTAAATGGTATTATGTTAATCGGATTAAAAGATTATGGTAAGTATGCAACACATTTATATACATATACATGGGCAGATGACGAAGTACGGAAAAAAAGAGAAGCTGATATTATGGCGGATAAAAAGAAATCTAGTAGAACAAAAGTGATCTGGAAGATAAAACCATATTGAGAAATCCTCGCTTTATTTCTTTTTTTGATGGTGTGAGAGGAACTAAAATAGATAAAGTATATACATTCATTGCGTATGATTTGTTGGATTATGGATTATTATATTTTGTTCAGAGACTTTTGAGAAAAATAAGGAAGTGATGATTGTGAATGTAGAGATAACTGTATTTACACCGACGTATAATCGTGCTTATATTATTAATCGATTATACGAGTCATTGCAAAGACAGGAAATTCATAATTTTGAATGGCTGGTTGTGGATGATGGATCTGTGGATGAAACAGAGGAGCTATTTAGAACATGGATGAACAACGAAGTAAATTTCCTATTCGTTATTACAAAAAAAAGAATGGTGGAAAATGTAGAGCAATTAATTTCGCATTGGATCTTGCAAAGGGAAAATTGTTTTTTGTTGTTGATTCAGATGATTATTTGACAGATGATGCGTTGAAGAAAATAATTGCATGGGAAAAGTCATTACCAAAAGATGAAAAATACTGTGGTGTAGCCGGAAATCTTGGTATGAGTTCCAATTTTACACCGAACACATTGTTTGAAACAGATTATTATGATGGGACATTGCTGGATCGATACCGGAATATTGACGGAGAGAGAGCGTTGGCTTTTTTTACGGAGATTCATAAAAAATATAGATATCCAGAGTATTCCGGAGAAAATTTATGACTGAAGCAGTAATATATAACAGAATGGCTAATGATGGATATAAGATGCGATTCTACAATGATATAGTTTGGATATATGAATATCGAAGTGATGGACTAACCAAGGCGGGTAATTCACTTTTTTGAATAATCCAAGAGGGTATGGACTTTGGTTAAAAGAAAAAGCACTTTTTATGAATTTTTCTCTAATAAAAAGAATTAAAATGTATTATACTTTTTCATGCGATTTGATAGGTAAATATAGCACTAAGTCATTGCTGAGTGTATAGGAGCTCCAGTTGTAATGATTAGAGCATTGATTTCAATACATACGTTAGGTGCGTTAATTAGAAGAAAAAGATAGAGCAAAGCCCTGGTTGAAGTTGCGCACAACAGTGTTGGACTTAACGGAAAAATTGAAACAAAAAGTGAATTGTATATGCTGCTTGAAGAGCAGCGATTATGGACTTCGCAGTTGGAAGCCATCAAAAAAGTACTTGAGGAAATAATCCGAAGAGTATCGTATGTGGAGAAGTTATTCGCCATTAAAAGAGTAGGAAGCATCACAATAGCAGGATTCATAGCTGAGGTGGGTGATATCAGACGTTTTGATTCACCGAAACAGATCCAGCATAAAGGGAGAACCCGGATTAGCAAACGCGGGAGAAGAAAACACAGAAAGATCTGGTATCAGGTAATGGTATCGTTGCTTGCAAGAAACAAGGAGTTCCGTGGAATTTATGATCATTATGTAATCTGTGTAAAGAATCCGTTGAAACGGTGACAGGAAAAGGTTGCTGTCAGCGGTAAATTGATCCGTGTATTTTATGCGAAAATGATGTCAGATATCCATCAGGAAGGCAACTTTATAGCCGCTTGAGCAAGAAGTACTGTAAACAGGAAAGCGTCCGCCATCAATGGTGCTGTGAAACAGGAATGCAAAAAATATGAGAAAAAGTAGAGCCAGTAGCTGCATTGACATTTTTTATAGGGCAACGACCCTGCTAAAGGAGCATGAGCAGCACACAACTATGGATAAGGAGAACGAAGAAATTTAGGATCCGTCAGATGGCGGTGATTCTAGTAGACATGAGAGGTTAGTTACTGTAGGTGAAGGTGGGGAACAGGAAGGCCTTCATAAAAAGAAGCAAAGATGTTTTAGTTCTTGTATCTAAAATTATCAGAAATGGACTCCATGAAGTCACTTCATATCCAGAAAACTCTATTTTGGAGATATATGTAACTTATTAACTGTTCATCAAATCCAGTAAAATCAAGGCGTTTTGTTGAACGTGCACTAAAAAGAACAGAGAGAGATCAAATGATTAATTTATATCTTCATGCGGGAAGCGATAATCATGGATGTGAAGCTATTGTTCGTTCTACCGTAAGCATATTAAATGAAAAAAGTAGACTATACTCATTAAATGCGGATAAAGACTTGAAATATGGATTAGATACAATATGCGATATAAAGAGAGATACGGTAACGGTATATCCCAAGAAGAGTTTGAAATGGTTTATTTCTGCAGCCCAGACAAAAATTAGTGGAAAAATAGATTTAGCTGTCAAAATTCAAAGGAAAGAGTTGCTTAAAAATATTATATCCAAAGAAATTTTTCTTTCGATAGGTGGAGATAATTATTGCTACCCAGGAACAGATGTTTTGGCAGCGGTCAATAGAAATATAAAGAAAAAAGGTGCCAAGTTAGTTCTTTGGGGATGTAGTGTTGAACCAAAACTGCTTAAAAATCCAGAAATTGTAGCAGATTTAAAAGAATTTGATTTGATTACAGCAAGAGAGTCAATTTCTTATAATGCATTAAAAACAATTAATATTAACACTGTAAAGGTTGCAGATCCGGCATTTACACTTCCTAAGAAGTTGTTATCTCTACCAGATAATTGGTTAGAAAGAAACATGGTTGGAATAAATGCTAGTCCATTGATTCTTCAGAATGGAAAAGATTCAAATACTGTTTATATGGCATATAGAATGCTTATTCAAGAAATTCTTGATCATACAGATTGTGGAGTTGCACTGATCCCACATGTGGTATGTGATGGTAATAATGATTTGGAAGTGCTTGCGCAACTCTATGATGAATTTAAAGATAATGATAGAATCATGCTAATTGGAGATCATAACTGCATGGAACTGAAAGGATATATTGCACGTTGTCGATTTTTTGTTGGTGCAAGAACGCATGCTACTATTGCTGCATATTCTTCTTGTGTGCCCACACTGGTATTAGGATACTCAGTTAAATCGCGTGGCATTGCGAGAGATTTATTTGGCAATGAAGAAAACTACGTTTTACCAGTGCAATCGTTACAAGAACCAGATGAATTGACAAAGCATTTCAGATGGCTTGTAGGGCATGAAAAAGAAATAAAAGATCATTTAGAAAAAATTATGCCGGAATATATTTCGAAAGCATATTCAGGGAAAATGGCACTGGATAAATTAGTTCGATGAGGTGAATGCAGTGCAAAAAATGAGTTGAAATCGGGAGTGATTTTGTCGTACATTAACTTGGGGCTTGGCACAGTTATTCCTTTTATATATACACCAATTATGCTCCGAATGTTAGGACAAGCAGAATATGGTTTATTTTCGCTTGCTTCGTCCGCCGTTTCTTACTTATCATTATTGAGTTTTGGATTCGGAAGTACTATTATTAGGTATATTTCTAAATATCGTGCAGAGAAAGATAAAAAATCAGAAGAAAAGGCATTTGGTTTTTTCTTAATTTTATACTGTGTATTAGCTTTGCTAGTTCTATTATGTGGGGCAATCATTGCAAATAATGTTGAAGCAATATTTCAAAAAGGATTATCAGCTAATGAATTGAAAAAAATGAAAGTTCTGGTAATGATAATGACATTTAACTCAGCATTATCATTTCCAAACAGTGTCTTTTCATCAATGATAACAGCGAATGAGAAGTATATCTTTAGAAAACTTGTTGATATGTTTTCAACTGTATTAGCTCCACTGGCAAATTTAGTTGCGTTGTATTTGGGGTACGCTTCTGTAGGAATGGCAACAGCGGCAACCGTGGTTCAATTTTTGATGCTCCCTGTGAATATTTATTATTGTCTTAGAAAGTTACATATTAAACCAGTTATAGAAAAACTTCCAATAGCACTAATTAAAGAAATGTTAGGATTTTCGGTGTTTGTTTTTATTGGTTCGATTGTAGATATGTTATTCTGGGCTACTGATAAAGTTATTTTAGGAATGTTATCCGGGAGTGTCGCTGTTGCAATTTATAATGTGGGCGGTACTTTTAATAATATGGTTATGAATTTGTCAACATCAATATCTGGAGTATTGACACCTAGAGTGACGGGGATGGTCGTAAAAGATGCATCCAAGGATGAATTAACGAATTTGTTTATTCGAGTTGGAAGATTACAGTTTATTGTAATTGCTTTGATAGTGTCTGGTTTTACTGCTTTTGGACAAGCTTTTATTACATTATGGGCTGGAAAGGATTATCATGACGCATATTGGGTTGCTATTTTGACAATGTTTCCTCTGTGCGTTCCGTTGATTCAAAACATTGGTTTAACGATTGTTACTGCTCAGAATAAGCATCAGTTAGATCCATCATATACATGATTATTGCAATACTTAATGTAGTGACAACTTATATTGCGGTTCCATATTGTGGCATTTTGGGGGCGGCTACTTGTTCTTGTTTTGCATATATCCTAGGACAAGGTATTGTGATGAATATTTACTACTACAAAGTGACAGGATTGGATATTCCTTTGTTCTGGAAAAATATTTTAAAAATGGCCATTGTTCCAGGAATAATGATGTTTAGTGGTTTACTGATAAATAGAATATATGAAATTGATAACTGGATTATTTTTTTGATCGGGATAATTGTTTTTACTGGCATCTATATTGTGTTAATGTATGAAGTTTCATTTAATGAATATGAAAGAAGTATTTTTAGAGAACCATTGAAGAGGATAATCAAAAGAATCAAGGGATAAGAAGGTGAAAACTATGCCCAAACTTGCCGAGAAGAACCAATGCACAGGTTGCACTGCCTGTGTAAGCATTTGTCCACGGAACTGTATTCAGATGAAAAAAGATAATGCAGGATTTGAGTTTCCGGTAATTATGGAGCGGTCTGCGTGTATTGCTTGTGGGGCTTGTGAAAGAGTATGTCCCGTGTTAATGAAGAAAAAAGATGATGAAAACCTATCAACGTCTGCATATGCGGCATTCTCTAACAATAATGCACTTCGACTGGAGAGTTCCTCCGGTGGAATTTTCTCTGAGTTAGCAGCTACCATTTTACAGCGAGGCGGAGTGATCTATGGTGCAAGCTATGATGACGAAGGCGTAGTCAGACATATTGAGATAAAAGAGCAAACGGAACTCGGTAAACTACGAGGAGCGAAATATTCGCAAAGTATTTTAGGAGACAGCTTTTTAAGCATAAAAAAACAACTGGATTCCGGACGAATAGTGTTGTTTTCAGGTACACCTTGTCAGGTAGCCGGATTGAAAGCCTTTTTAAAACGAGATTATGAGAATTTGGTCTGCATAGATTTTGTATGTCATGGAGTACCGTCTCCGATGGTATGGGAAAAATATGTAAAGTATCGATCTCTAACGGATAATAGTGATTCATTTCCACAGCATATAAATTTGCGAAATAAGGAAAGTGGTTGGAGTCATTACGCATACTCGGTTAAATTTGCTTATGCAGACAAGAAACGCTATTTATGTAAAAATGGTGATGATCCCTTCATGCAATTATTTGTAAAAGATTATATTTTGCGGGAATCTTGTAGTAGCTGTCATTTTAAAGGATATCATCGTGTTAGTGATATAACATTAGGCGATTTCTGGGGAATATGGAATATTAATCCCAAAATGGACGATAATAAAGGAACATCTCTTATATTAACGCATACTGCAAAAGGCGAAAAAATGATGAACGCAGTTTCTGAAAACATAAAATGTGAACAAGTTTATTTGGAACAGGCGGCAAGAGAAAATCCATCGTTATTGAGATCATCAGTCATAAACAAAATAGAGATATTGTTTTAAAAACTATTGAAAGCGAAAATTTTCAGGAAATATTGCCATTACTTCAAGTAAAACAACCACAAAGGCGAAGTAAGAAGGAAATAATTAAGCGTGTACTCAAAAAGCTGTGTGGGTTAGGATGAGTCACGATAACGGAGGACATTATCAATGAAATGGTTACGGCAGCACAAATGGACGCTCATTATCAGCGTACTTCTATTCCTCGGAATCACAACCTGCCAAAACCTCGATCAATCGAAACACTCCCTAAGCTACTCTTCCTATCAGATCCCCTCCGACAAAATCGACACCCAAATCCGGATTGTGCAGCTGACGGATCTGCACAACAGCGAGTTTGGAGAAGACAATCAGGAGCTGATTGACCGGATAGCAAGTCAGTCACCCGATCTGATTCTGCTTACGGGGGATCTGTTAAATTCCGGAGAGCCTGTCACAGAGATTGCTACCAATTTAATTTCTTCTCTCTGTGAGATTGCTCCCGTCTACCTGTCCCTGGGAAATCATGAGATAGAATACCAGGACAATTTTGGCACAGATATCACACAACTGTATCAGGACGCCGGTGCTATTGTTCTGGAGCACCAATACCGGGATATCACTGTAAAAGGCCAGTCTCTTCGCATCGGCGGCATTTACGGTTACTGTCTGCCGGACAAATACCTGGAAACGGAAGAAGCTGATCTTAGCGAATGCATGTTTTTATGGGATTTTGAGAATACCGACCGTTACAAGATTTTGCTTAGTCATCTTCCGATTGCCTGGCTGAAAAATGATGCCCTGGAGGAATGGAACGTGGACTGCGTGTTTTCCGGCCATCTTCACGGAGGGCAGGTCATTTTACCTGGGATCGGCGGTGTATATGCGCCGGATATGGGCTGGTTTCCGGGACGGCTGAAGGGTGTTTTTGATTCAGAGGATGGAAAACGGCATCTGGTTCTGTCCGCGGGGCTTGGAAATACGGAGGTGATTCCGCGGTTCAACAATATTCCGGAGATTGTCTGCGTGGATCTTGTACCGGAAGGAGGATGGTGAAAAAACTTGCACATGGATTAGGGCTGCGAATGTTACGGTTCGCGGGGAACCAGTGAACCGTAACTTAATCTGGGCATATTGGTTCACAGGATCGGCTGGCAGCTTGACATGCCGCCGGTGCTGTATTATAATAACGATGTTCACGAAAACTAAAGGAAAGATGTACATGAACAAACAGGAATCGGATATTTTGAACGTGATCCTGCAATACCACTGCCGGAACCAGCGTGCGCTGGCGGAGCGGTGTGGGTTTTCACTGGGAATGGTAAACCGTTCGGTGAAAGCGCTGCAGGGGCAGGGTTTTTTAACAACAGATATGGAGCTGACGGAAAAAGCCAGGCTTGAGATGGCAAAGCATCGCCCGAAAAACGCGGTGATTCTGGCTGCCGGATATGGAATGCGGATGGTGCCGATTAATATGGAAACGCCGAAAGGACTTTTGGAAGTAGAGGGGGAACCGCTGATCGAGCGGCTGATCCGTCAGCTTCATGCGGTAAAGGTGAAGGAAATTTATGTTGTCGTTGGTTTTAAAAAGGAACAGTACGATTATCTGGTTGACCGGTATGGCGTGAAGCTGGTTGTCAATATGGAGTATGCAGAGAAAAACAACCTGCATTCCCTGGCAAAGGTATTGCCGCAGCTTGGTGAAACGTATCTTATGCCGTGCGACCTCTGGTGCCGGGAAAATCCGTTTTCGGAGTATGAGTGGTATTCCTGGTATCTGGTGAGCGATGCAAAAGATCCAGACAGTACGGTTCGTGTGAGCCGGAAGTGGGAGCTTGTGCCCTCAGGCGGGGAAAAAGAAGGAAATCATATGATCGGCATCAGCTATCTGACGGATTCTGTGGCACAGTCGATGGCGCGGCGAATCGAAACGATGGTACAGGATCGCCGGTATGACCATGTTTTCTGGGAGGATGCCCTTTTTGCGGAAAACGGAATGCCGGTGCAGGCAAAGCTTGTCCCGGAAGGAGCTGTGGTGGAGATCAATACCTACGAGCAGCTGCGGGAACTGGATGAAAATTCGGATCAGCTGAAGTCGGATGCGATGGCAGAAATTGAACGGGTGCTTTCGGTTTCCGGTGAGGAGATTACGGGAATTGAGGTCCTGAAAAAGGGAATGACAAACCGTTCGTTTTTATTCCGCTGTCGCGGCGGGCGGTATATTATGAGAATTCCGGGGGAAGGCACGAGTCTTCTGATCAACCGCAGGCAGGAGGCGGCGGTATATCGGACACTGGACGGAAAGGGCATCTGCGATGAAATCGTGTCGATCAATCCGGAAAACGGCTATAAGATTACGAAATACCTGGAGGGTGCGCGTGTCTGCGATCCGGAAAACCCTGAGGATGTGCAGGCCTGTATGAAAAAGCTCCGTTCCTTCCATGAGGAGCATCTGAGCGTGGAGCATACGTTTTCGCTGTTTGACCAGATCGCATACTATGAAGTCTGTGGGAGGGAGAACCGTCTGTTTATCGGGATTACAGCACGACGAAAGCGCATGTGCTGGAGCTTGAGGCTTATCTGGAAGCGCAGCCGAAGGTGTGGACGCTGACGCATATTGATGCGGTGCCGGACAATTTTCTGTTTGTGGAGAAAAACGGCGGAACGGAAATTCGTCTGATTGACTGGGAATATGCGGGCATGCAGGATGCACATGTGGATCTGGCGATGTTCTGCATTTACGCCATGTATGACCGTCCGCAGGTGGATGCGCTGATCGACAGTTATTTTACGGAAGGCTGTCCGCAGGAGGTGCGCACGAAAATTTATGCATACATTGCGGTGTGCGGGCTTTTATGGAGCAACTGGTGTGAGTACAAGAGCCGGTTAGGCGTGGAGTTTGGCGAGTATTCGCTGAAACAGTACCGATATGCTAAGGATTACTATAAACTTGTTAAGCAGGAGCTTGCCAAAAGCAAAGGTCAGGAAGAATAAGAGGGTGGAAGAATGAAAGCGATGGATGTGGGCAGAGACCGGGAAGTGAAATTCAGCAGAAAAATCATGTAGAACGTGCAATTATCATGGCGGCGGGAACGGGAACGCGGATGCGGCCGGTAACGCTTACTACGCCGAAACCGCTGATCCGTGTGAAGGGTGTCCGCATGATTGATACGGTGATTCAGGCGCTGCATGAAAATGGAATTTATGAGATTTATGTAGTAGTGGGATATCGGAAAGAGCAGTTTGCGTGCCTTACCGCAGAATATAAAGGTGTGACACTGATCGAAAATCCATACTGGGATTCCTGCAATAATATTGCATCGCTCTATGTGGCGCGGGAACAGTTGGAAAATGCAATGATTCTGGATGGGGATCAGATTATATACAAAAAAGAAATTCTTGCACCGGAATTTACGCATTCTGGCTACAATGCTGTCTGGACGGACGAAAAGACGGATGAATGGCTGATGCAGGTGAAGGATGGAATCGTGTGTTCCTGTAGCCGGACCGGCGGTAAGGGCGGCTGGCAGCTCTTCAGTGTATCACGTTGGAACCGGGAGGACGGAAAGCGGCTGAAACGCCACCTGGAACTGGAATTTGAAAAAAAACAGAACCGCCAGATTTACTGGGATGATGTGGCGATGTTCTGTCATTTTGAAGAATATGAGCTTGGCATTTATCCTATGCAGGAAGGCGATCTGATTGAGATTGATGATTTCTCGGAACTCTGCGATCTGGATCCGTCTTACTGCGGATATGAGGCACAGGGGCAGGAAAAATCAGAAGAAAAATAAGCTGGATCGGGCAGTATAGCAGAAAGGAACAGAAAACATGAATACAGTTGATGAAAACAGAGTGGCGAAAAAGAAACAGAGCGGAAAAATACGGAAAAAAGGTCAGATTGACTGGATGATCACGCTGCTGCCGCTGGGACTGATTGCAGCGCTCAGCATTTTGTTTTTCCTCCTGCCGGAACAGTCCAACACAGTTCTTGCGAAGGTACGCTTCTTCTTGGGAGATACCTTTGGAGTCTATTATCTTGCAATTGGCCTTGGCGTTTTTCTGCTCTCTTTGTATCTGGCATTTTCAAAATATGGCGATATTGTGTTAGGAGAGCAGGATGAGAAACCGAAATATTCTTTTTTTGCCTGGGGATCCATGATGTTTACGTGCGGCCTTGCGGCAGACATTCTGTTTTATTCTTTTGCAGAATGGGTGATGTATGCTGCTGATCCGCAGATTGAAAAGATGGGCGGAATCCAGGAGTGGGCGGGCGTGTACCCGCTGTTTCACTGGAGTCTGATTCCGTGGGGCTTTTATCTCGTTCTCGCTGCCGCATTTGGGTTTATGCTGCACGTGCGGAAACGGAACCGGCAGCGGTATTCAGAAGCCTGCCGTCCGATTATGGGAAAACAGACGGACGGCATCGGCGGACGGCTGATTGATCTGCTGGCGGTATTTGCACTCCTTGCAGGAACGGCAACGACATTCAGCGTGGCAACGCCGCTGATGGCAAGTGCAATCAATGCATTGTTTCATATCAATCTGGACCGGAACGCAGTGACAATTGTGATTCTGCTGATTACGTGTTTTGTGTACACGTATTCGCTGCTTCACGGCTTCCGCGGAATCGGTTTTCTGGCAAAGCTCTGCATCTATCTGTTTTTCGGGCTACTGGCGTACGTGCTGCTGTTCGGCGGACAGACGCGGTATATTATCGAGACGGGATTTTCATCGCTGGGACGGATGATTCAGTATTTCCCGACGTTGGCGACCGATACCGATCCGCTGCGCGAGACGCATTTTCCGCAGAACTGGACTATTTATTACTGGGCATACTGGATGGTATGGTGCGTGGCGGCGCCATTTTTTATCGGAAGTATTTCCCGGGGAAGAACGGTGCGGCAGACAATCCTTGGCGGATATGGATTCGGCGTTGGCTCCACGATTTTAAGCTTTATCATCCTGGGAAATGAATCGATGGGGATGCAGATGGCGGGAAAAGCGGATTTTATCGCGCGGTATGCCAAAGACGGTGATCTCTATGGAATGATTATCGCCATGATCCAGAAGATCCCGTGTGCATCGCTGGTTCTTGTCGTTCTGCTGCTCACGATGATTGCCTTTTATGCGACCTCGTTTGATTCGATTGCGCTGACGGTTTCCTGCTACAGCTACCGCCGTCTGGAAGAGGGACAGCAGCCATCGAAAGCGATTCAGCTTATGTGGTGCCTTCTGCTGATTCTGCTTCCGATTGCACTGGTCTTTTCCGAAAGCTCTATGAGCAATCTGCAGTCGGTCAGTATCGTGGCAGCGTTTCCGATCGGATGGTAATTCTTCTGATTGTGGCGGGATTCCTAAAGGATGCCGGAGCATATCTGAAAGAAATAAAGAAGAAATGATTTTTTATGCAGCATGAAAATAGAGCCGGATTTCTATTTGGCGGAAATCCGGCTGTGTGCATTTCAGACAGTGTAGGTCTATACAAACAGTGTACACCCCTGCCGCTTGAACTGTTCGATCTTTTCGTCAATGAGCTCCGGCGTTACACCGAGATGCTCGGCAAGACACTGCTTGCAGAAAAACTGTTCTGCGCCGCGTTGATAAATTTACGGTGGGCGCCGATCTCGTTATGTGTGAGTTCTTTGCCGCACTGCATACAGCGTGCCATCAGAGTTTTACGACCTTTGCACGGTATACTTTTGATGCAAACGGCTCGAGCTCTGTGACAAGGGATGCATTGTTTGCACACAGGTTCTCGCAGGTCCAGACCTCAGTAAGTTCCAGAGTACGGCCAGTGGAGAACGGAAGGCCGATCTCATCCAGATTCATGGCTGCACGCGATTTTTCATCACTGAGATTGAACATGCCGATAGCAAGATTTCCGTTTGCGAGCGCTTTTACATAAATCAGAACGTTGTCATTCCATGCATGGTTTTTCACTTTATACGGCTGACGGCAGAGCGGATCCTGATTGATGCGGATCATTTCATCATTCATGAGAATGCGGCGGGTTTCGTCGCTCATCTCGCGGATGTCGCAGCCGATCATCAGCGGGGAGCCAAGGAATGCCCACAGTGCATAGTGTGTCTGATACTGGACATCGCTGCAGCCGGCCAGTCCAACATTTCCTTTTCCATGCATGCCGACGATCAGCATGTCCATATCGTTGAAGCAGCCGACGCCGTTGTACGGATGCAGTTTTTCCTGCTGTGCCACGAGATCTTTGACAGAATCCCAGGTATCAAAGATGTCGCCGGTGGAACGCCACATGGAAGCGCCGGTTTCTTTGATCCACTCATGCGTTTCATCAGCACCCCAGGAGCAGGCAGAGAAGAGAATGTCGCGGCCGCAGTTCTCGAGTGCCAGTCCCATGCGGCGGTACAGATATTTTCCGTGCAGGATCGGGCTGTGGTAGCAGTAGTCGTATTTTAAGAAATCAACATCCCAGGATGCGAAAGTTTCCGCATCGACAAATTCGTGCTCATAGCTGCCAGGGTAGCCGGCACACGTCATGTTTCCGGCGCAGGAATACATACCGAATTTCAGCCCTTTGGAATGAACGTAATCGGCAACGGCTTTCATACCATGCGGAAATTTTTCCGGATCCGGCACAAGATGGCCGTTTTCATCGCGTTCACGTAAAGACCAGCAGTCGTCGATGACAAGATATTCGTATCCTTTATCGCGCAGGCCGCTCTCGGCCATGACATCAGCAGTTTCAAAAATCATTTTTTCATTGATATTTTCTCCGAAGGTGTTCCAGGAATTCCAGCCCATCGGCGGTGTAAGTTTGATCATAGTATTGACCTCCCGTAAGTTTTGATGTACTTTGAGTATAGATGGATTTCCAGAGCAAAACCATGGAATTTTAAGACAAAAGCATGGATTTTTGCTTCATAAAGAATAAAATACGGGAAAAGGAAAGAATATGCTTGTATCAGAAATGAACGGGATCCGGCCTGTCGATGCCGGGCGGCAGGACTGCCATGATCTGCATTCCTGGGGGCCGGGTGTACGGCAGTGCTATATTATACATTATATTATAAGCGGAAAGGGAACGTTTACCTGCGGGAAAAAGACGTACACACTTACCGCCGGACAGAGCTTTTTAATCTGTCCAGAGCAGGTGGTGCAGTATGCGCCGGATGAGAACGAGCCGTGGGAATATGTGTGGGTTGATTTGTCGGGGAACAATGCCGGCAGATTCTGGCACGGTCGGTACTGAACCCACAGCAGCCGGCGGCGCCGCCTCTCCGTCAGGAAAGGCTTCTGCCGTATTTGAGCGTCTCTGCCAGATGGAACTCTATCGCCGGAACAGCAGGAGGCCGTCGGTGTGCTGCTTGCGCTTCTGGGCGTGTACCAGGATCTGGCGGAGCCGCAGCGGGAGGAGAGAAAGAAGGAGGATCCGCGATTATGGAAGCGATGGCTCTGATTGC
>ENA-OQDF01000440-OQDF01000440.1-human-gut-metagenome-genome-assembly--contig:-NODE-440-length-16984-cov-1.683218_pt1 | contig 16984 bp, 26 predicted proteins | sample MGYA00242769_ERZ504597 | MGnify/ENA primary metagenome ERZ504597 (study PRJEB26092, sample SAMD00036305) | human gut metagenome | host: Homo sapiens | study: EMG produced TPA metagenomics assembly of...
TCAAATTGTTTTAAATAATCAAATTACTTGATTTGTAAGATATGTTGGTGTAGAAGCTCCTGAGCTTACAGCAGCATATCTTTTATTTTTAACATTCAATTTCTAAATCTTTCAATACTTTCAATCATATAAACATCACATGTATGATAATCATGAGCAATACTTGCAAGTTTTCTTGTGTTGTTTGAATGAGGATCACCAACAATAAAGATAATATCAACATCATCTTCAATGTTTTTAATAGCTTCTTGACGTATTTTAGTAGCTGTGCATGTTTCTTTTTCAATTTCTACAAAAGGTAAAATTTCTTTTGCTTTTTCGCATAAATCATAAACATCATAAAGAGACATTGTTGTTTGATTAGTCATAACATATTTTTTAGTAGGATCTATTGTTTTTAAATCGTCTATATTTGTTATTAAATGAATTCTTTTTTCATCAATTGAAATTGCACCTTCTGCTTCAGGATGTCCCTTTTTACCAATATACAAAATTTCATAACCTTCATTTAATTTATCTTGAATAAGATCATGAGTTTTAATTACATCTAAACAAGAGGCATCAATTACTTCTAAACCTTTTTCTTTCGCTTTATCAAATACTTTTTGACTTGCTCCATGAGCAGTAATAATGACTTTTCCTTCATTGATTTCATCTAATAGTTCTAATCGTGTTTTTCCTTTGAAATCAATTGTTTGAATTCCTAAATCTTCTAAAGCATTTACAATATATTGATTATGTACAATCATTCCTAGAATATAAACAGGTGCTGTTTGGTGTGCTTGTTTTTTAGCTATTTCAATTGCACGAACAACGCCTTTACAATAACCTCTAGGAACAATACCTTTTACTAACATCTTTTATCACCTCAAAGATGATTATAACATATTTTCAAATATTTCATTGTTTTCTTTAGAAATTGGTTTTAATTCCTTTTCTATTTCATCAAAATCTATGTCATTTAAATGATTCATTGCTTTTAATAAAGTCAAACCTTGTTTGGTATTATCAATTAATGGTTTTACTTGATAGATAATAGGAATAACTTGATTTGCGATTTGAATACCTCGTATCGTTGTATGAAGAGTATGTTGTAAATTAAATTTTTAGGTATTCTTTGAAAATAAGGATACATCTGAGGTTGATAGTAATAATAATTGGGGTTTTGATAAGGATACATAAAATCACTAACTATAAATATGATGAAAGGTAAAAAGTGAAACTTAAAAGATAAGATAAAAATTACAAAGAAAAATAAAAGCCCTTACATTGAAATGGAGGGTATGTTATACTAACAAATAGTGAGGTGTTAAAATGATTAGAATATTATTATGTTGGTGGTGGGGGCTTTTCTTCAAGTGCTATTGCAACAAGGATGGAAAAAGAAATTAAAGAAAAAATTTAGAAGATAAATACAGTATTGAATTTTTACCATTTGGTTTAGGATTAAAAGAATTAGACCGTTTTGATGTTGTTATTTTATGTCCACATTTGAAGGTAGAATTAGATAGAGCTTTAAAAAATCAAACAATTGATAAACCACTTTATTTACTTCCACCTAAAATGTATGGACTCATGAAATTTGATGAAATCATTGTCGATATTGAAGATGTAATGAAAATGTATCAAGAAAATCCAGTTGTACCTGTGAAATTTCCTGGAGAAGATAATTTATTACGTATTACTAGAGGTGTTGCTTATCGCCACGCACATCCCTTAAAATAGGGAAAGTTGTCGATCAATATAAGGAACCTGTTTTGCTTCTTTAATAATATCGTCTTTTTGAAAGTCTCCAATTAAAAAAGGGGACTTTTTATTATGCATTTTAACATTTTTTAAAACAGTTACACGATCGTAATTGGCATAACAATAAAGGCAACCATGTAAACACGTATTATAAACGACCAATATCATTATTTAATAAACAACGGCATCCTTGTCTAGCTTCATTTATTTTAGGTAGTTTTAATGAATGACCTAGAGCTCTTTCAATAATTTGTTGATTCATACATCCACTTGTATGAACACCTGTTGTTTTTAAAAATTCATTTTCGTGACATGTATAGATTTCAATGTTATATTTTTTTCCAATTTCTACAAATTTTTGACAAAGATAGATTTGATCTTTTTGATTTACTTCTTGAACTTCTTTAAAATTCTTTTTTGTTTTTTGATATAAATCGATAAAACTAATGACACATTGATGAGTATATCCAGTTAGTTTTTGACACATTTTTTCAAAGATTCGAAGATGATATTCAATGGTATAATAATCATTTAAAAGATAGGGTCATAACGCCAACCAATACAACGACTTCCTATTTTTAGATAGTTCAATGAAGCTACGAATAATTTCATTTTTATTGGGAACATAGGTTCAATCGTTTGATTGTAAGGGGTGATTGTTACAAACCAGAATTGTTTATAGTCTTTGATTAAATCTAGACGTGAAAGCATTGGTTTAGGATTTTTAGTACAAAAACAAATAATATCAATGACTTGAGGATCTAAAATATATTTTGTGACTTGATGAGGGAAATAGGGATTACGAACACAGACAAAACCTTCTTGAATACGATTAAAAACCAGTCACTAAAAAAGGCAGGAATATCTGTACGATTACCAGTGTTTAAGATCATCTAATCACCTCTAACAAGAATATTATAGAATAATTATAAAAATCCATCCATAATATTTGTTGAAATGTATCAAAAATATGGTATAATAACGTGACTAAAAAAGAAAAAAGGAGGATTTTATGGCAACTTTTCAAGATTTTAAATTACAAGAATATTGTAATCAAGTAATTAAAGAGTTAGGTTTTAAAAAGCCAACCCCAATACAAGAAAAAGTCATTCCCCTTGTATTAAAAAATAGAGATATTATCGGGATTTCACAAACAGGGACAGGTAAATCACATGCTTTTTTATTACCAATCATGTCTCGTATTGATGTCAATAAAGATTGTGTGCAAGCTGTTATTACAGCACCAACAAGAGAACTTGCTTCTCAATTATTTAATAACGCTAAAACATTTACAAAATATTTACCAGAATTACGTGTTTCATTAATTGTTGGAGGAAGTGACCGTCAAAGAGCTGTTAATAAACTTTCAATACAACCACACGTGGTTATTGGAACACCAGGACGTATCAAAGATTTATCTTTAGATGCGCAAGCTTTACAAATTACAACAGCAAAAACTTTTGTAGTCGATGAAGCAGATATGACATTAGAATTTGGTTATTTAGAAGATATTGATGCTGTGGCAGGAAAAATGGCTGATGATCTACAAATGATGGTTTTCTCAGCAACGATTCCACAAAATCTAAGACCATTTTTAAAGAAATATATGCAAAGTCCAGTTACTATTGAAATCGGTAGTAAACTTGCTACAACAGCCAATGTTGAACATATTTTACTCGCAACGAAGCATCAAGATCGTTATGATGTTTTAAAGAAGATCATGGCAACAATTGATCCTTATATTTGTATTATTTTCGCGAATAAAAGAACAGAAGTATCAAAGATTACGCGACAATTAAGAGAAGATGGTTATAAAGTTGGAGAAATCCACGGAGATTTAGAACCTCGTGAAAGAAAGAAAATGATGCGACAAATCAATAACAATGAATATCAATACATTGTTGCGACAGATATTGCTGCACGTGGAATTGATATTGATGGTGTTTCTCATGTCATTAATATGCAATTTCCAACAGAACCTGATTTTTATATTCATCGAAGTGGACGTTCAGGGCGTGGAAACTATACAGGTATTTGTTATAGTATGTATGATACAACAGATGAAAAAATATTGCAATTCTTGAAAGAAAAGGAATTGAATTTAAGAATATGCAACTTAAAAACGGACAATTTGTGGATTTAGGACAAAGAGAAAAACGTAAAAAACGTATTCGTCAACAAACTGAACTTGAAAAACAAGTTCAAATGATTATCCGTAAACCTAAAAAAGTAAAACCAGGATATAAAAAGAAACGTAAATATCAAGTTGAACAAGTTGTACGTAAACAAAAACGTGCGATGATTCGTGATGATATCCGTCGTCAAAAGAAAGAACGTGCCCGTCAAGCACAAATCGCTAAACGTATGGAGGAAGGCAATGATAATTGGTAGTCATGTCTCAATGTCTGGAAAAGACATGCTTTTAGGTTCAGTAAAAGAAGCTTTATCTTATGGTGCTAATACGTTTATGTTTATACAGGTGCACCACAAAATACGAGAAGAAAAGCCATTAGTGAATTAAAGGTGGAAGAGGCAAAAGCTTTAATGAAGGAAAATAACATTGATTTAAAAAATGTTGTTGTTCATGCACCTTATATCATTAATCTTGCTAATACGGTTAAAGAAGAAACTTTTGAATTAGCTGTTAACTTCTTAAAACAAGAACTCCAAAGATGTCAAGATATTGGGACATCGATTCTTGTTTTACATCCTGGAAGTCATGTAAAAGCTGGAGAAGAAGTGGGTCTTCAACAAATCATTAAAGGTTTAAATGAAGTATTAAAAGATACACCTTATCAAGGAAAGATCGCCTTAGAAACAATGGCAGGAAAAGGCAGTGAGTTAGGAAAGACATTTGAAGAAATCAATTATTTGATTTCTCATTGTGATTATCCTGAAAAATTAGGGGTTTGTTTAGATACGTGTCATATTCATGACGAGGATACGATTTATCAAATTTTGATGCAATTTTAGATGAATTTGATCGTATTATTGATTTAGATCGTTTACTTGTTGTTCATTTGAATGATTCTAAAAATGTTCAAGGAGCTCATAAAGATCGTCATGCAAATCTTGGCTTAGGTGAGATTGGTTTTGATATTTTAAATGGGATTGCTCATAATGAAAGAATAAAAGATGTTCCTAAGATTTTAGAAACACCTTATATTGATGGTAAAGCTCCTTATAAAGAAGAAATAGATATGTTGAAAAATCAAGAATTTAGAAATATTGAAGTATGATTTTGAAACAAAGATTTCAATTTTAAACTAGTGGCAACACTAGTTTTTTTCATAATTGATTGAAATAGAATAGGTAAATAATGTTCACTACAGAGTAAAAAACGGTTTTGATCTATCACTTGATAGATCACCTTCAAATCTTCTTCATTTAGCTCTAATGCTTGTATTTCCTTATTGCTTCTAAAATCTTCATACGATAAAAAATGTTCAATGAATAAATTTTCCATAGTTTTACGCCTCCATAGTTATATATATGAAAAAAAGATGGTTATTTATGAATTAACCATCTTTAAAATTTCATCTTTTGAGCGTTTGTACCATATCTTCTTTGTTTAACTTTTTTAATAATTTTTCCTTTTTTGATCAATAATCCTTCTTTAACACCACCGGCAATACCAATATCGGCATTTTTGGCCTCACCTGGACCGTTAACTGCACAACCCATAATGGCTACGGTAATATCTTGATGGATATTATTTAAGAAATCTTCAATTTCTTTAGCGACTGGAATCAAATCATATTGAATTCTTCCACAAGTTGGACAAGATACAAGGGTAGGAACATTTTTAATTAACCCCAATTCTTTAAGCAATGTTTTTGCTACTTTAATTTCTTCTACAGGATAATCACTTAAAGAAACACGAATCGTATTTCCAATTCCTTGATATAATAAAGTACCAATACCTAAAGAAGATTTAATTGTTCCTCCAAGTTTTGTTCCTGCTTCTGTAACCCCTAAATGAAGGGGACAATCAAAGGTTTCACTAGCAAGTGTATAGGCCTCAATTGTAAGCATTGTATCGGAAGATTTTAAAGAAATACAATAATCATGGAAATCTAGACTTTCCAAAATATCAATATGTTTCTTTGCACTTTCAATCATTCCTTTAGCAGTAGGACAACCATATTTTTCTAAGATATCTTTTTCTAAAGAACCACTATTGACACCAATACGAATAGGAATATGATGTTCTTTACAAGATTCAACAACGGCTTTTACCATTTCAATACTTCCAATATTTCCAGGATTGATACGAATTTTATCAATTCCTGATTCAATCGCAATCAAAGCTAAACGATAGTCAAAATGAATATCGGCAACTAAAGGAATATGCACTTGTTTTTTAATATCTGCTATCGCATATGCATCTTCTTTGTCAAAAACAGCCATTCTGACCATTTCACAACCGGCATCTTCCAATTCTTGAATTTGTTTAACGGTTGCTTCCACATTTTTAGTTTTGGTATTTGTCATGGATTGAATAATGACATGATTATTACCACCTAATGTTAAATTTCCTACTTGAAACGCTCTTGTTTCTTCTCTTTTCATTTCTATCACCTAATACTATTATAAATTATTTTACCAGCTTTTCAAATTCATTTAATAAATCTTCAAAATAATGGAAAGCATCATCATAAATAGCGTCATCTAAAGGATCAACACCCGCATGACTTAATAAGTCAACAGGAGATTCTTTTCCACCTGATTTTAAGAAGTTTAAATAACGTTCAACTTGTTGCGTGTCACCATTTAATATACGTTTAACGATAGCTAAAGCAACAGTCATTCCTAAAGTGTATTTATAAACATAATAATCATAATAGAAATGAGGAACATAATAACAAGACCAACCTACAAGTTCATCCATTTTTACATCTTCACCAAGTATTCTTGATTCAATTTTGCATAAAGATCAGTCATGATTTTAGAAGACATGGGTTCATTGTTTTTAGCCATTTCATGAAGACGATGTTCAAAGTCCGCAAACATCGGTTGTCTAAAAATAAGACCAACACAGTTTTCTAATTGTTCATACATATAATAGGCTTTTTCTTCTTTGATGAAGTATGATCCATCATATAGTTGATAAGTAAGGTTTCATTAACGGTTGAAGCGACTTCCGCTACAAAAATACGATAATTACTATTAATATAGTCTTGATTATGGCTTGATAAATACGTATGCACACTATGACCTAATTCATGGATCATTGTTGATAATGAATTATAGTCACCAATAAAGTTCATTAAGATATAAGGTTGTGTTAAATAGCTTCCACTACTATAAGCACCACCACGTTTACCAGTAGTAGGGTAGTAATCGATCCATCTTTCATCTTTAGCACGGTTAATAATAGCTAAATAATCTTTACCAAAAGGAGCTAAAGCTTGATTGATGATGTCAAAGCATTCTTCAATTGTAAATTTTTTAGAAACACTTTTTACAAGAGGAACTGATAAATCATAATTATAAAGTTCATCTAGCCCAAGAATTTCTTTTTTTAAATGATTATAGCGATGGAATAAATAACGATATTCATTATTTGCTTTATCTAAAATCTTAAAAAATAAATCGGTAGGAACATCATCATTAAAAACACTTGCCGCAAGGGGTGAATCAAAATGACGAATATCACTATAAAAAGCATCTTTTTCATAACCCCTGAAAGAGTTGAGGCAAAGGTATTTCAAAACGCTGATATCTTTAAAGAAATGATGGTAGGCTTGTTTTCTAACGTCTCTATTTTTATTCTTTAAAAATTCATTAAGTGTTGCTTGATTTAATGTTTTCTTTTGACCATTGACTTCAACATCCTCAAATTCTAGACGTAAAGAATCAAAAACTTGTTCTGCTAATTCAGAGATATTGTCTACTTTTGCAACCAATTCTTCTTGTTCTTTATCTAATAAATGAGGTTTAAAAGCTAAAGCATTTTCTAAAGAATACCGATAAGATTTTAAACGTTCATCTTTTAAATATTCTCTTACCGTTTCATCGTTTTCAACGATTTCATTATCAACAAATACAAGTTTAACACTTGATTGTTGAATCAGTGACATCACTGTAGCAAGCATTTTTTGATATTCTTGTTCTTTAGGTTCTACATCACAGTTTAAATGCGCAAAACAGTAAGCTTTACTTACAAGCATTGACATTTCATCACGCTTTGATAAAAAACGTAAAAGGATATCAACGCTTTCAGTCATTTTCCCTTTAAATGAAGTCAATTCATCAAGTAATTGTTGACTGACTTCTATATCATGATAAAACTCTTGAGGATCTTGATAAATTTTAGAAAGATCCCAAGTATATTTTTCTTCTATATCTTTTCTTTCCATAAATACATCTCCTTGTAATGTAAAAATATTTTACTCTTATTTTATTTCAAAGTCTATTAACATTATAATCAAGAAAAGAAAGAATAAACAAAAAAACCAGACATTTGTCTGGTTTCAATGATTAGATTGAGTTAACTAATTTAGCTAATTTAGATTTTTGTCTAATAGCGTAATTTTATGATGGATTCCTTTGTTTACATAAGAATCTAATTTGCTAGAAGCGATTACTAATGCTTTTTCAGCAGCTTCTTTATTTCCAGCTTCAACTTCAGCTCTTACGTTTTTGATTGCAGTTTTTAAAGCTGATTTATAAGAAGCGTTTTTAGCTCTTTTTTTGTTATCGTTTTTATAACGTTTAATTTGTTGTTTCATATTTGCCATGATTTTTCACCTCGCTTTGCAATTTGCCACTTCATTATATATAAAAAGTCAAGGAATTGCAACAATTTTGTGTAATTTGTTGGAAATAAGGGAATAATTATGCAGGTGAGAATATGAATAAGTATAATACACATAGTGATTTAGCGAAGGAATCATTGGATTTATTAAAAGAAGGAAAACATTATCAAAGAAAGATTGAAAAAAAGGAGGACTTTTCAATTGAAACGTATGAGTTTTAGAAGATACGGAGTATTTAAAAAAAGGAAAGTATATTGAAATTTTTTTTTAAAGATCATATTTCTAATATCAGTGAACAAATAACAAAAATATTAAAAGAAATGATAGATCAAAATGAATATCCTCGTATTTTAGTTACAGGACTTGGTAATCCTTATTTAACCAGTGATGCGATTGGACCACGTACTTTAAGAGATATTCGTGTCACGCATTATTTAGATGATAGTCTCAAATTAGAAAATCATTATTATGATATTTTATCACTTACACCAGGTGTGATGTATCAAACAGGAGTAGAAACAGTTGAAGTGATCCAGGCAATGGTCGAGCAGTTTCAAATAGATTTAGTGATTGTTATTGATGCTTTATGTGCAAAAGATTATCAAAAATTAGGGCATGTTATCCAAATTAATAATGTCGGCATTCATCCTGGTAGTGGAATTGGTAATCACCGTCAAGCTATTCAAGAAGAAACCTTAGGATGTCCAGTCATTGCGATAGGGGTTCCGACTGTTATTTATGCCAGTTCAATTGTTAAAGATGTTTTTCAATTAATGAAAGATTATTTTGGAGATGCTATTGATATAAAAAATAGATTAAAAATTGGGAAAAGAGAAAAATATGAAGGGGCTCTTTCATCAAGTCAACAACGTTATTTATTAGGTCATATTGGGAGTCTTGATCAAGAGGAATTAGAATCTTTATTACAAGAAATATTGACACCGGTTGATCGTAATTTTGTGATGTCTGATAAACAAATTGATGAAACAGTTGAAAGGATGAGTGCTCTTCTAGCAAAGGCTCTGAATGACTTAAGGTATAATTCTTGATTTATTTCATATATTTGAATAAATACAAGGAGAGCGCCTATGAAAATAAAAGTATCTATTCAAATTATTTTCAAAATAATGATCATTGTTTTAATGATTATCTATTTACCTTCTTATAAGTCATCAAAATGTGAAAGTTTTTAAAGCAATTTTAACAACGGAAGCCTTGCAGACAAGCGTACCAGTTACCTCAAGTAAGAAAATTCATCTATATAATACACATCAAGGAGAAGAATATGTTGGATATAATGTAAAAGAGGGAGCAAGTTATTTAAAGGATTGTTTAACAAAAGAAGGTTATTTTTGTGATGTTGAACAAAATGATTTTGAAAACTATAAAAATATACATCGAATTGCATATAATCAATCTTATGTTGTTTCAAAGATGTATTTAGAAAATTCTTTAAGAGAAAATGGGAAATATGATTTAGTCATTGATTTTCATCGAGATAGCCTTGATAAAAAATATTCTACACTGGTTTATAATCAAAAAAGTTATGCTAAGATTTTGTTTGTCGTAGGAAAAAGTAGTGGAAAATTTGATATGGTCAATCAATTATCTACAGAACTTCTAACAGGCAAATGAGAAAGTGCCAGGATTATCTAAAGGAATTATGGTAAAGAAAAATCATTATAATCAAGGGATTTGTGATCATACGATTTTAATTGAATTTGGAGGACAAAATAATACGAAAGAAGAAGTCCAAAATACAATCGAAGTGATGTCTCAAGTAATTAAGGAGTATTTACAATGAAAGAACTTTTAATTGATTTTACAATGGTCGGTTTATTATTATTTTGTATGAATGGTTTGTTGAATAATCATTATATTCAAAATGAAATGGTTTCTAAAAATATTGTTGCTTTTGAACAAAATGTACAAAAACAAAAAGAAGTTAATTCAGATGAAGGTCTCTATGATAATCAAAAAGATAATACACTTTCTTTAATTGTTAAAAAGATAAGTCAAATTTGTATCCAAATAATTCAAACAATTGTCTTGCTTATCTCTCAATTTATTAGTAATATCTTATAGAAGGAAGTGAAAAGAATGAATCAATTAAAAATCGTATTTATGGGAACAGCAACTTCTCTGAAGCTGTTTTAAAAAACTTAATTCAACATGATTACAACATCGTCCAAGTTGTTTCACAACCAGATCGTCGTGTTGGAAGAAAAAAAGAACTTAAAATGCCTGAAGTTAAAGTTGTGGCCTTAGAACATGATATACCTGTATTTCAACCACAACGTATCAAAGATGATTATCAAGCCATTATAGATATGCAACCTGATTTAATTATTACAGCTGCTTATGGACAAATGATTCCACAAGAAGTTTTAGATTGCCCACGTCTAGGATGTATTAACGTTCATGCGTCATTACTTCCAAAATATCGTGGAGGAGCACCTGTTCATTATGCCATTTTAAATGGAGATGAAAAAACAGGAGTAACAATTATGTATATGGTAAAAAAGATGGATGCAGGAAATATCATTTATCAAAAAGAAACACCTATTTCTAATGATGAAACAGTAGGAGAACTTTATGATCGTTTATCTATTTTAGGAGCTGAAGCGATTATTGAAGCAATGCCTGCTATTATTGAGGGGACAAATGAATCCATTCCTCAAGATGAATCAAAAGTAACATATTCTCCTGTTATTTCTAGAGAACAAGAAAAAATTGATTTCAATAAGCCAGCAGTAGAAGTTTATAACCATGTCAGAGGATTAAATCCTTGGCCTGGAGCTTATACAACGTATCAAGGAAAAACAGTAAAAATCTATCAAGGGCTTGTACATAATTGTCCAAATGCTATGACACATCATGCACATCAAGAACCAGGAACAATCGTGAAGATTTTTAAAGATGCTATTGGTGTAAAGGTACAAGATGGGGTTTATATTATTACTGAATTCCAATTAGAAGGTAAAAAACGTATGCTGGTAAAAGATTATCTTAACGGGCATAATATCTTTGAAGTTGATCAAAAGTTTGAATAGCGCTGAGGCGCTATTTTTATATGTGACAACTTTTCGATAACCCGTCTGAAAATCAACTTCTATTTCTAAGTTTCATGATTCTTTAAATGTTCAATATTTCTAATAACGAGTTCTGTATAATAATTTCTGACACTTTGCCAAACAAAACCACCTGAACTATGTGGCGTGATTAAAACACGCTCGTAAGTCCATAAAGGAGAAGTAGATGGTAAAGGTTCTTCTTCCACAACATCTAAACCAACACCATAAAGATGCCCTTGATTTAATACTTCTATTAAATCTTTATTACTGATGGCACTTCCACGACCAACATTGATTAAGATAGCATCTTTTTTCATTTTTAATAATTTATCTTTGTTAAAAATATGAATTGTTTCTTTGCTTTGTGGAAGTGATAAAATCACAAAATCGCTTTGTGGTAAAATTGTATCTAAATCATTGATTGTTGCGACTTCATCAACATAAGGAAGCTCCTTTTGGACTCTTCTTTTAATGGCGGTAATATGGCAATCAAAGGCTTTTAGTCTTTTCGCAATTTCATAGCAATATCACCATAGCAACAATACAAACACGACTATGATTAAATTTCTTTTCCTTGTTTTGAAGGAAGCCAATTTCCTTCTTTCATTTGTAAGCATACGTTTTTAAGTTTTTACAGAAGTAATCATCATACCAATAACATGTTCACTAATGGCAATCCCATAACTTCCACTGGCATTAGTAAGTTTAGTGGTTTTATTTAAAATACCTTCTTTAATATATTGATTGCTTCCTGCACTATTAAGTAAGAGAGCTTGTAAATGTTCTTGATTTAAATTTAAATCAAGATGTGGATTTCCCACGATGACATCAACTTGATCAATATCTTCTTGAGTTGGTCTTCTTTTAATAAGAACAGTATCATTTATAAAATATTCTTGAATTTTTGATTTCAGCATCCTGTAATGGGGCACATATTAAGATTTTCATAAATCCACCTCCATAAACATTCTAACAAAAAAAGGATTAATTTTTCAAAAAAGAAGAACTTTTTTAATTATTATTGAAAAGATTTTATTGAACTAATGAGAGTGTTTTCAAATTAAAACAAAATAATAGTAAAATAGAACTAGATTGAAATAAAGGGGAAAACAACAATGAGAATGGTTGATTTAATAGAATATAAAAAATAATGGTGAATTTAATCACCAACAAATTCGATTTATTATAGATGGTTATGTTGAAGGAAGTATTCCTGATTATCAAATGTCTGCTTTATTAATGGCTATTTGTTTTCAAGGTTTAACATTAAAGGAAACAGCCTTACTAACAAAAGTTATGGAAGAAAGCGGGGATATTATAGATTTATCCAAAATAGAAGGGGTTAAAGTTGATAAACATTCAACAGGTGGTGTTGGTGATAAAACTTCACTTGTTTTAGGGCCTATTGTGGCTGCCTGTGGTGGTAAAATGGCTAAGATGTCAGGAAGAGGTTTAGGGCATACAGGTGGTACGCTTGATAAGCTTGAATCAATTCCAGGTTATCAAATTAATATTTCAGAAGAAGATTTTATTAATCAAGTCAATGAAATAGGACTAGCTATTATTGGTCAAAGTGCTTCACTTGTACCTGCTGATAAAAAGTTATATGCTTTGCGAGATGTTACAGGAACAGTTTCTTGTATACCTTTAATTGCTTCTTCTATTATGTCTAAAAAATTAGCGAGTGGGGCTGATACGATTTTATTAGATGTTAAATATGGAAATGGTGCATTTATGCAAACTATTGAAGAAGCTAAAGAACTTGCTCAAACAATGATTTCTATTGGAAAGCATTGTCATAAAAATACGAGAGCGACAATTTCAAGTATGTCACAACCTTTAGGAAATGCAATTGGGAATAGTTTAGAAGTTATTGAAGCTATTGAAACCTTGAAAGGAAATGGCCCTGGAGATTTAAGAGAACTTTGTTTAAATGAAGGTAGTGAAATGCTTGTTCAGGCAAATCTTTATCCAAATAAAAAGAAGCGTATCAAGCTTTACAAGAAGTGATGGATAATGGAAAAGCTTTAGAAAAATTTAAAGAAATGGTCAAAGCTCAAGGTGGAGATGTTTCATATATAGAAAATACTGAACTATTTGAAAAACCAAGTGCTATAATAGAATTAACTTCAAAGAAAACAGGTTATATTCAAGCATTAGAAGCAAAAAAATTAGGAATTGTTTCGATGAAACTTGGTGGTGGTCGTATGACAAAAGAAGAAGATATTGATCATGCAGTGGGACTTGTTTTAAATAAAAAATAGGGGATCATGTAGATATTGGTGAAAATTATTAACTGTTTATGCAAGAGATGATTTATCTCCAGAATTGTTAGATGAAATTTATCAAAGTTATACAATTGTTGATGAATTTGTTGAAAAACCTATTTTGATTGAAGAATTCATGAAGTAGAGGTAAGCACAATGAAATATGTATTTTTGATATTGATGGAACAATTCGTGGTAAAAGTAGAGAGATTACTAAAAGAAATAGAGAAGCCATTTGTAAGCTAAGAGAAAATGGACATAAAGCTTTCTTATGTACAGGAAGAGCGCCTGTTTCAATTACTCAAGACATTTTAGATGTTGGCTTTGATGGAGTGATTTCAGCGGCTGGAAGCTTTATTCAATTGATGGAAAATATATTTATGAAAACTTTTTAGATAGTAAACGTCTTCAACAAGCCATTGTTTTATTTTCTAATGCGCAGGTAGGTTTTACACTTGAAACCAAAGATGAACTTTTTCAATCAGGTTATGCTAGAGAATATATGGAAAGAAGACAAATCAAAGATACACAAGCCAATCCAGAACTTGCACGTTTCTTTGAAAAAAGAAATCAAGCTTTTAAACCAATTACAGAATATAATCCTGGTAAAGATAAAGTGACTAAAATTGTTTTTATTGCATATGATAAATATGCATTGCTTGATACAGTTCCTCATTTAAGTAAAGATTTTAATGTGGTTTTATTTTCAAAGCCAGAAGATGAGTTTATTAATGGGGAAATTATTTCAAAGAATTGTACAAAAGCAGATGCTATTGAAAGAGTGATCGATTATTATCATGCAAGTATGGAAGATACGATTGCATTTGGAGATAGTATGAATGACTATCAAATGATAGAAAAAGTAAATAAAGGAATTGTTTTTGAAGGTGCTAAAGAAAAATTATTAGATATTTCTTATGATACTTTTATTGATCCAGATCAAGATGGGATAGCTTTAAGTCTTGAAAAACTAGGTTTAATAAAGAAAGGATAGGTACGTATGGGAAATGTACTTCTAGCAAGAATACTTGAATACTTTAATGGAACATTGTTTTAGATGATAATTATCGTTTTGTGTATTCTTTATTGAAAACTATATAGATTTTTATAAAATGACTTTAGAAGAAGTGGTTGAAAAATCAAAATTTCTCAAGAAGCAATTTTAAACTTCTTAAAACATTTAGGATTTAATGACTATGCTTCTTTTCAAGATCAACTTTATGCGGATGTTATTTTAAGACAAGATCAAATTCGTTCAAGAATGTTAGGATTAAAGATGGATGATTTATTTAAACAAATTCATTTATGTGATGATCAAGATAAATTTATTTGTGATTTGGATCATATTTGTCATGATATTTCTACTTCTAAAAGAGTGGTTATTATTGGGGCACTTTATCCAATATCGATTGCTGTTGAATTTCAAACAGACTTGATTACTTTTGGAAAACCAGTTTTCCAATATCATTCTTTTGATAATCAACTTATCTTAAATAAAGATGATTATGTCATTTTTGTTTCAGCAACAGGAAGAGCTTATGATGCGTTTATGGAGCAACATCAAGGTTTTGATATTAATCGTTCACAATTCTTACTTATTACCCAAAAATAAAAAGTATAAAAGTCAAATTGGCGAAGAACGTGTGATATATGTAGCAAGTTCAAGATATGATAGTATTGATTTTAACTATCGCTTGATGTCAATCTTTGATATTATGCGTGTTACTTATTATAAAAAATATCATTTTATTTAAAGGAGGAGCTTATGAATATACTACTTTCTAGAATATTAAAATATTTAAATGGAACATTATTTTTAGATGACGCTTATCGTTTTTGTGTATTCTTTATCCTTCATTATCAAGATTTTGACAGTTATACGATTGAAGATATTGCTGGTGAATTACAAACAACACCTGAAAGTATTTTAAACTTTTTAAAATACTTAGGTTTTGATAATTATCTTTCTTTTATAGAAATTTATCAACGACATAAACAAGTACGTTTTGAACAAATTCAAGAACGTATGAAAAATATACATGTTTCTTCATATGTTGAACGTATTAAAGTTTCTAATGATAATGAAGCTTTCTTAAAGAAAATTGAAGAAGTATGTACAAAAATTCATGATTCAAAACGTGTAATTTTAGTAGGTGCTCTTTACCCGATGTCTATTGCCGTTGAATTTCAAACAGATATGATTTCTTTTGGTAAAACAGTACTCCAATATCATACGTATGATAAAGATATGATTTTTAATGAAAATGACTATGTTATCTTTATTTCTTCATCAGGAAGATCATTAGAAGGTTTTATGTATACGCGAACAAATCTCTCTTTACAAAATACAACTTCTTTACTTGTTACTCAAAATCCAACCTATGCAAGAAAGAAACTCACAACTGATACAATTCAAGTACCAGGAAGATTGATGGTCATTAATTTCAATTATCAAATAATTGACAATTTTGATTTAATACGCGTGATGTATTATCAAATATATTGAAAATGTACCAACAAATCACTAATTATCAACCTTATAATGAACAAGAAGCAAAAGACAAGGAACTTTTATTAAAAGTTCTTAAACAAAAAGATGTTTTGACAAGAGAAAATGAAGTAGGGCATTTTACAGTTTCTTGTTGGGTTTTAAATCAAAATCATAATAAGGTTTTAATGTGCTATCATAAAGTTTATAATTCTTGGTCTTGGTTAGGTGGACACGTAGATGGTGAAAAGAATTTTAAAAAAGTTGCTTTAAAGGAAGTACAAGAGGAAAGTGGATTAGAAAATATATCATTTATGAGTGATGATTTATTTTCTTTAGAAGTATTAACAGTAGATGGACATGTTAAAAGAGGAAAATATGTTTCAAGTCATCTTCATTATAATGTGACTTATTTAATGGAAGCAAATGATCAAGATGAGTTAAAGATTAAAGAAGATGAAAATAAGGGACTACGATGGTTTAGTTTTGAAGATGCTTTAAAAGCATCTACCGAACCATGGTTTGTTGAAAATATTTATTCTAAACTTAATAGTAAAGTAAAAGACTATCTTAAGCGATAGCCTTTTTTAGATTCTCAATATCATCATTATTTGGATGCTTGAGTGCTTCATAATAATTATCAATTAA
>ENA-OQDF01000441-OQDF01000441.1-human-gut-metagenome-genome-assembly--contig:-NODE-441-length-16962-cov-1.729908_pt1 | contig 16962 bp, 19 predicted proteins | sample MGYA00242769_ERZ504597 | MGnify/ENA primary metagenome ERZ504597 (study PRJEB26092, sample SAMD00036305) | human gut metagenome | host: Homo sapiens | study: EMG produced TPA metagenomics assembly of...
TTATTTTTTTCTTCATTTAATATCTTCCCAACTTATTATATTCCAAAAAATTATACCAAAATTACACCCAATTGGCAAGTTGACTTTTATTCTGTACCTATAGTAGAATAGAACAATATATAAAGCATATTAGGAGTCATAAATCATGTTATCAAAAAAAATAAATCTACTTTGCTCTGGATTGGTTGTTTGCTCTGCTCTCTTTTCGGCTTCTACCTTTTCAGTTGCAGCAGCTACTGCTGATTTTTCGCTCAATATTGATGGTCAGTCTTACTCTGGCACGTATACTGGTGATCTGGATAATGATATTCCTTCTGGAGATGGCACTTTTTTCTGTTTCTGCTACTGAAAATGAATTCACAATATCCGGCACATGGAAAAAAGGCAAATTAAATGGTTCCATTCAGATAACAAATTCTGATGGTTCTTATACAACCTGCCATTATTCTGAAGACAAACCATACGGTCGTATTCTCAAATATAATGCCAATGACAAATTAATCGGTTACGATTTTTATTATCAAATGCGTACAGTAAGCTCTTTAAAAGAAAAAAGTGTTGATGCCAACTATAATCTATTGCTCGGTACAACTTTTCCAGATGCTCCACAAAAAATAACTGGTACTGTATCTGCTGTATTTTCAACTGCAAGTAACGCTTTCGTTATTTTAATAGATGACCAGAATCATCCATACGTTTTAACTTATGTTAATAATTCAACCAATAAATTCAATCAGGGAATTATCCCTAATTTAAAAATTGGTGAACATATCACTGCTTATGGTTATTTGCAAAAACAAAGCACTTTAGATTCTCTGGATAATAGTTTAGGACGATCTGTATTGATTTCAGATGTTACTTCTGATTTAAATATTTTATCAGCTTCCGAACTGACAGATGAATTAAATTCCTTCACTGATAATTCAGAAATTGTTTATAATGAGCTTTCAACAAACACGTTACCTTTTATTCTTGTGTTTGCAGCTGATGTCGCTAATAATGCATCTTTTAATATTCAGAATCCAAGTATGGATTATTCAGATATTACAAATAATCCGTATTTATATAGCGATTTGTCTTATACATTGACTGGAACCGTTCAAAAAGCAATTGCCAACTATGCCAAGGGTTATGTGCAAATGCTCATATCTGAAGAGGATACGGCTAATTTATTTTATGTAAAATATCGTTATTCTGATGGTTCTTCACTTCCTGCCACAGGCGATAACGTTACTGTAGATGGTTTGCTCAATGGAAACTACAAAAAAATAATCCCGTCAGAAAATGCAGAACTTATTACTACTGCTCCTGCAGATAATAGTAAAGATTCTAGCGAAAATGATTCAACTTCCATTGACAGTAATACTGAAGCAATTGATGAATTCATTGATGAGGATGTAGCAGATGAATATGAAGACTACGATGATATTTCTTATGTCATCTTATATCCACGAATAACTACTACTTCTGTAACAATCAATAAATAAAAAGTCCCCTTCACCACAGCAGCAATTTATATATGTTGATTCGGTGAGGGGGGATTTTTATACTCTTTCCTATTTACTTTTTATATTTCTCCGCAATCTCCAGCAGTTCTTCTACTCTTCTCTCGAAGGAGTATTCTTTTTGATCATATCATACTGCTCCAGAGCTTTGGCTTTTACGGCCTCATAATCGTTTTCTACTTTTTTGATGCAGGCATCGAATTCTTCTTTTGTATCATAATAGAGTACCGCATCCGGGAAGATTTCTTTCATTTCATCACAGCCATCGGAAATTACAGGTAAACCACACGCAAGCGCATCAAAAATACGATTGTTGATAATTTGATTATCCAGCATATCCTTCCAGTGATCATTGAGGGTGACTTTTGCTGAACGATACAGTGCTGGAAGTTTTCATTCGGCATAAATGTACCATCTACCACATCTTTGTGCTCCGGCATCATCTCATACCAGCCGCTTCCCCATACATGAAGCGGGACACCAGCCTCAGCGGCCCAGTAAACACAGTCTCTCATAACTCCTCTCGTACTGCCGATAAAAATATACTGTCCATTATACTGTTTCTTTGTCTCTCCTTCCGGACAAAGATTTCTGTATCGGTACATTGTAGGAGCGGCACGACTGGAACACTGATCTTATCTTTCAGTTCTTCTGCCATATGTCTGGATCCGACACATACAACATCGTACAGTTCATATTCTGCTTTTGAAATCATATCCGGATGGCTGATATTCCACATAATATAGAGACATTTCTCATTCCTTCTATCCGGATGATAGAAATATTTTCCTCTCAACACAAGAACCACATCTGCCTCTTCATCACAGCCCCAGTCCTGACGATTATCGATAATTGCATAGATATTCTGACGTTCCAGATATTTCTGCAACGCAACTGCATAATAGTAGTCGCCCCAGAAAAATTTTGCCTCGCCTTCCGTTGCAGGACACTTGATCACCCATACCTTGCGACCGTCTGCCACACGTTTTATCTCTGCTGGCATCTTTGCCCAGTTTTCTCTCCGCACAAATTCCTGCTCAATATACTCTTTCAGATTTTTCTGCATCTCCTGCATATTTTTCTGCTGGAGTTTGATGAGCTTCTCCTGCTCTTTCAGTTGTTTTTTAATATATTTTTCCTGATCTTTAAATTTTTTATCTATATATGTGCGTCCAGCCGGAACAATTTTACGTAAAATCTTTTTAATTTCTGTTTGAATCCCATCGTTTCATTTTCCTTTTTCATATTTCCCATAATCTTTTGGCACTGTTCAAATTCCTGTTTGTTATAAAAATAATCTTTACTCTTTCCTTCTACACCGAGTTCTCTGAACCATTCTCCTCTCAGCTTGTCTTTCAGTTTTGTTTTTGTCGGTTCTGACAGGGTGTTGTAATTCCACAGTGAAAAATGCAGTGCATAATTGATATAGTCTCTTTCCAGTTCTTCGTACAGGCCCTCCTCTCTGAGTCTGTCCCGAAGTGCCATCAGAGCACGATAGAAACAATCCCAGGAATACTCTCTTGTTTTTGACAGAGAATCCTTGGCATCGCGTCGCTGATGAGCAAGAACCATCGGTACAACGGATATTTTTTTGCCAGAACTACTGCACTGAACACAAAAAGCAAATCATTGCTGGTCCGCTGCTCCTGAAATGTCAGATGGTATTTATCCACAAATTCTTTGAGGAAGAGTTTGTCCCATGCCCATCCGACAAACACTTTGAACACATTGCCTGTCATCTGCCTGTGATTAAATGGATGATACGGTGGAATCTCATTCTCATGGATCACCCAGTCTGCTGAAACAAACTGTTTCTTCTCTGTATGATACTGTCTGATTTGTATGCTACAAAATCTGCCTGATCTTTTTTCTGCCAGATCATATGCCTTTTCCAGCATTCTCGGCTCAAAAAAATCATCTGAATCCAGGAAGGACAGATACTTGCCTGTCGCATGACGCATACCATTATTTCGGGCCGCCCCGGCTCCGGCATTCTTCTGCTCAATAATCTGGATTCTACTGTCTTCCGTGGCATATTCCTTCAATATATCAAGTGAACCGTCCGTGGATCCGTCATCCACACAGATAATTTCTATGTCCTTCAAAGTCTGTCCAACCACGCGGTCCATGCACTGCTTCAGATATGGTTCTACGTTATATACGGGAATGATTACCGATACTTTTGCCATGATCGATACTCCTTACTACTTTTTATCTTATTGTCTCGTACAATTATACCTTCTGCCTCTGTGATAGTCCAGAGATTTTTCTTGAAAGCCTTTTCAAAAAATAATATACTGTGAATGACTATACTAAACTCAAAGGATGCTTTTATGAAGAAAAACAAACAACTAACAATCGCTTTATCTGCTTTCGCACTGACTTCGCTTATTTTACTGATTGTATTTTATGTCAGCGGCGTATATCCTTTTGGTGACAGATCTCTGCTTAAATGGGATATGGAATTACAATATGCAGATTTTTTCAGATGGTGGCATCGTGTTCTTCACGGACAGGCCAGTATGTTTTATTCCTTTTCGAAATCTCTCGGAGATAATACATTTGGTCTGACTGCTTATTATCTGTCCAGTCCATTTAATCTGCTGCTGTATTTTACTGACGATATTCCTTTTTTTATCACACTTGTCACATTATTAAAAATGGCATCAGCAGCTCTGACATGCTCCATATTCCTTTCCTGTTATCCATTCTCACTTGCATACGGATGGACCTGATTCTTTCTGTTTCCTACGGGCTTATGGGATATAATCTGTGTCAGGCAAGTAATATCATGTGGCTAGATGGTGTTATCTGGCTTCCTGTTATTATGCTGGGAATCTGGAAACTGATTTCTTCCGGAAAGACTCTGCTGCTGTATTTTTCCGTGATTATTTCTATTATCAGTAACTGGTATACCGCCTACATGATCTGTCTGTTTTCGTTTTTCTTTTTTACATACGAGGTATTAAAGCAAAATGACTTTCATTTCCTGCAGACAATCAAACAACAATTCAGGCTCTTTATTCAATATTGCATCACCATGATCGCCGGGGTTCTGACAACCATGTTCTTTTTCTTTCCTGTCATTCGCAATTTATTACAGGGAAAGGGCGTTGATACTTCCGGAGGATGGATCATTGGATTTCATGCCGGTATCAGAGACATTCTGAAGGGCAGCTTTGTTCTGACTGTTCCATATACCGGTCAGGGGCTTACTTTTTTCTGTGGTTCAGTTGTTCTCTTATCCATGATTGGATACTTTCTTTTCAGCAAAAGAAAATATAAAGAGCGAATCTGGTCTCTGGGATATCTAATTTTTCTGATATTCTGTACAGTATTTATTCCTCTGGAAAACATATGGAACGGTTTTCGTAAAGTCGCTTCTTATTATTGCCGTTTTTCCTTTGTTGTCAGTTTTTTCATCATCTATCTGGCAGCTGTATTTTTATCTTCTTTTGTAATAAATCGCCGGAAATTAAACTGCGTTTTCGTTACCGGCTGTTGTATTTTTACCTGTGCCGAACTTTTTTATGGTTCTTACCAGACTTTTGCCGGAGGATATGGCGGCAGTGCTGCGGCCTTTAATCAATATGCATCCGAAGAACAGCGTGCTGTGACAGCAATTCAGGACAACGAAGCACAAACCTTTTACCGTACAGATCAGACTTCCAGCTGGCGTACAAACGCGCAGCACTTTTTTGGCAACTTTAATGAAGGTATGGCCTATGGTTTTATGCCTCTTTCTTCATACAGTTCCACATACAATCGCAGCATTATGTATTTTTATAACCGCTCCGGTTACAGCAGCTGCAATCGTCTGATCACATGGTGTGAGCCAATTCTCACATCTGATACGCTTCTTGGTATCAAATATGTTCTGGGTGATATAGCCGCTTTGGGCTATACACAGAATGATTCGGAAACCTACAATGGAAAATCCGTCTATACCAATCCATATGCGCTTGAACTTGGATACAGAGTTTCTGATTCTATACAGGATTCCATCAAAGCTGATAATACTTTTGAATATCAGAATGTGTTATTAAGCAGAATCGTCGGTCACGATATACAATGCTATAAACCATGTTCTTCTGTAAAAGAAGCTAATGAATCCGGATATTCCTGGAAAGTATCTTCACCGCAGATGAATTCGATTATTTACGGATACTGTGCTCCTGCACAGGGGAATGACCTGGAGCTGTACATTGATGGTAATCTCCGCACTTATTATTCTCAGTGGTCATCCTACAAAACTTTTCAGGTTGGTACCAACGATGCTGCTGAACACACTGTAGAATTGAGAGGCACTGTCAATCGCGATAACATTGACGGCACTTTCTATTATCTTGATCTTGCAGAATTTCAGGATGTTATTGACGAGATTTCTCAGCATCAGGTACATACACTGAATTAAAAGACGGGTATGTTAAATGCGAATATACTGCTGATGAAAGTGAACAGCTTCTTCTGACTGTACCATATGATTGTGGATGGCAGATTTATGTCAATGGTCAGAAAACAGATGCGCATAAGCTCCAGCATATTTTACCGGAATTGATGTGTCAGCCGGTAAAAATGTTATTGAAATGAAATTCCGGCTTCCTGGTTATAAAAAAGGAATTCTTTTTTCCATATGTGGGATTTTGCTGTATAGTGTCAGTTTGATTTTCTTTAACAGGCTGAATCTTTACAGGAGATCAGAAAAGAGTGATTCGATTTGAATCACTCTTTTTTACGTCTTACCAGTCTGTAGCTCGTATCCAGTTCTCATATTCTGCCATATGAATATTCGAGGCAACTGCGCCTTTCTGTGATGTATATAGTTTTAATGCTTCCAGTTTCTTTTCCAATGCAGCTTCCGGAACTTTTCTTAAAGAGTCTTCCATAATCGGCAGTCTTCTCGCTGAATACCAGTTTCCAAAATAATAAAGATTTGTTCCCCAATATGTTTTGTAAAATTCTTCCGTCACCAGTTTACTTGTCATCTTGTGATGAATATGCCCATATTCTCCATTTGGATTATGTGTGGCAACCATTCCCCAGTGTTTATATTTCAACACTGTATTCAGATCTTTTGCTATACTGGTGCATTCTGTTGTCCATGTTGATCTTTGTCCGTTTGCCAACAGATCTGGATATGATAAAATCATTCCCTCACAACCAAACTCTTTTATCACCTCATAAAACTCATTCTTCCGCACTTCATTATAACCGTTTGTCAGACATACAACAAACCAGCCGCCTTCTGTCAGATGTGCGCCACCCCACAGAGTCTCATCGTCCGGATGTGCAACCACCATAAGTTTCGTACAGTTGGACAGCGGAAGTTCATCCAGCATTTCTTTGGTGACCTGGCCTTCTGTTGTCTCAGAATCATATTTTGTCGCATTCTTTTCCAACTGACCTTTGTTGTTAAAGTACTGTCCGTTATACCAGCAGTTCTTCTTCATACGTCCGCTGGCATCCACATAATAAGTCTGTCCACCAGTCTGTATATATTTATTTGTGACCATTTTGCCATCTGTGCCAAAATAATACTTATTGCTGCCAACAGTTGCCCATCCTGTCACAAACTGGCCTTTATTCAAATAGTACGTGTTATTTTTCCATTTATGAACGCCGCTTTTTCTGGAAAGCACTCCGTTATTTTCAAACCAGTACCATTTGCCTTTTATTTTTACCAGTCCGGTTGCCAGGCTTCCGTTTTTATTGATATAAACCTGTGTTTTTCCATATTTGTAAAGGCCTTTTTTCTTTACAAGTCTGCCATCTTTGCCAAAGATATAAGTTTGTTATTGACTGCTTTCTTTCCTGTATAGGCACGTGCAGTCTTCCTGTCAAAATAATATCTGTCCTTCTTGTACTTCACCCAGCCGGTTTTGCGGACACCCTTCTTATCGAAGTAGTAATAATACTTTTTTATTTTTTTACTTCATCCTTTACATAGGTATTGTTTACTTTATACTTATAAGTCGTTCCCTTGCGAACCCAGCCGGTCTTTCCGGCAGCCTGTACAGACAGTGCTGACACTGCAAGTAATACACAGATGATCAATGTTACAAACAGACTTTTTTTCATTTTACTTTTCACTTTATTCACTCTTTCAAATTTCAGATCTCATACCATTTAATTTCGTTTACTTCCATATGCAGGTTGAAGCTGCTGCCGTCCCCACGGTAAACGGTCGTATCCTGTGGCTCATAGGTGTTATTTACAACACAGTATTTGCCGTTCTTTACATATGCGTGTACTTCTACATTGTAGTTGCTGGAATACCAGCAGTTCAGTTTTTCTTCTGCTGACGCAGACCAGAGTACTGCCCTGTACAGAATACGACTGTTTTTGAAGCTATACGGAAGACCGCTGATATAAACGCCACGGCCTCTGCCGAAGTGACGGACTGCCATCTGCACTTCCTGGTCATTCTGGATCAGGATCTCCGTTCCATCAAGTGCATAGATATTTTTCTTGCCTTCACCAAAATCAACTTCTCCTTCTGCATCTGCCAGGATAAAGTGGTCTCTGTGTTCTTCCCAGTTATACTTGTCTTTGTTCAGGTTGATCCATTCTCTTCTTCTACCCCAAGGACATCATCCAGCTGAAAATAGTGTCCCTGCCACTGATGCGCTGCCGGTTCTCCTACTCCGATAAATCCACCGCCGTTGTATACAAATTCCTTCACCGCAGTAATGACAGTCTCATCGATCCAGTTCTCACCACCACTCTGTGCCGTATCAGCATCGCCGACATTGATCACAACGTCAAACTGTTTCAGCAACTGCGGATTTTCTCTGATATCATCAAAACTGATAAACGACACATCGAATGGAGCCCCGCTGAGTGCTTCGATGATTCCGAAGTAAGAATAATTCTGTTTATAATAAATTGCATGATGTACCATATGATTGCCCCAGGCTCTCATTTTGCCCCAGCAGTTCAGAACGGCAACTTTTTCCACACAATACGGAGTGGTTCCCTGGATATTCTCATACAGTGTACGGAATTCTTCGCAAACGGATTTGATATATTCTACAAAATCAGGGAACTGAAGTGCAAGTTTCAGATATCCCCCATAACCAATTCTCTGAATCGGGCTGCGCAGGATTGCTCTTCTTGCTGTTACCCAGTTGATCTTTGCTTCTTTGACCGGATCACCACCCTCATGGAATGTATCCGGAAAGAAATATGGCAAAATCTTCCTTCGGTATATTTTACATGCTTGATGTCACTGAAGAGTCGTAAAGTTGCTCCATTCCCACACTTCCAACCACTGCATCCAGACCGATGGTTGCAAATTCATCCATAAATGGTTCCATGCCGATCCAGTGATCTCCCATGAACATCATTGCCTCACGACCGTATTCATGCACAATATCTACCATTTCTTTGGCCAGTTTGGCTACTTCACGGCGCTGGAACGCCTGGAAATCTTTGAATTCTTTTGATGGAATACGATAAGTATTGTTCATATATCCCTGGTCAATAATAAACTCCGGACGGAACTTGTATCCCACTTCTTTTTCAAACTGTTCCAGAATATATGGACTTACTGATGCAGAATAGCCAAACCAGTCCACATATTTTTCTCTGGCCATTTCATCAAAGATCAGCGTAAACTGATGGAAAAATGTCGTAAAACGAACCACATTCACATATTCATGACTCTCCAGATAACGTCGAAGTCGCTCCAGAGAATGAGCTCTTGTAGCCGGCTGCCGGACATCAAATGTAATCTGTGGTTCCACATCTTTCCAGTCATTCACAACCGCATTGTACATGTGAACCGGATCCCACATAATGTAAGCCAGAAAACTCACTGTATATTCATGGAATTTCTTCGCAGGTTCAATCACTACATTACCAGATGCTTCATCATATGACCAGTCAGCAGTTTCTACTGTCTCACCGGTTGTCCGGTCAATGACCTCCCACCATCTTTTCATATCATCCCGTGTATTCACCGCAAGCATATCCGGATACAGATGATCCATCAGATGGATCTCCAGTCTTTCCGCAACAGCTGTATGGAAAGAAGTCATAATATACATCTGCTGGATTTCTTCCGGATGCGCCTTCGCCCATGCATTGTCTTTTCTTGTCGTATAATAGGTCGCGTAGATCTTGGCACCGGTGTTCTTCAGTTCCTGCGGAAACTCTGTTCCATCACAATCGCGAATAGCATCTGCCCCCCATTCTTTCATAATATCCAAGGTCTCTTTGATCACGTCGAGATCTGTCGGAATCGTCACACGCCCTCTGTTGTTATCCATTATTTTTTCCCCCGATGTTTATAATATTTTATCTTTACTATAAAATTTCATATTTATAGCATACTTTGTTTAATCTGTAATTGCAATCACTTTCCTTGAGTTTTTTACATAATCTATTGCTTTTTGGGGACAATTTCATATTTGACAGACCATCCTTCCTGTGATAGGCTTCCAGTAAAATATATCTTATATGATTGTGGAGTTATATAATGGAACGTATTCTGAATTATACTATTTCTGCTGCCGATGAAGGCATGATCGTTCTGGATTTTCTGCGTAAACAGGGATTTTCCAGACATATACTCACAGCAATGAAAACTGACAGAGAAGCGCTTTCTCTAAATGGACAGAAAGCCGGCGGACGGACAGTTCTTTCCTGCGGTGATCATTTTCGAGTCCGACTTCTCGAAACCGTTCCCCGCCGACGGCATCCTCAACGCCTCTGAACATTCCCGTACTCTATGAAGACGAAGATATTCTGGTAGTAAACAAACCCGCCGATATGCCGGTTCATCCTTCCCTTGGCAATTATACCAACACACTTGCCAACGGAGTTGCCGCTTATCTGGAAACAAAGGGAGAATCTTGTCCTTTTCGTTGTATCAACCGGCTTGACCGTGATACCTCCGGTGCACTGATCCTGGCAAAAAATGCACTCAGTGCCGCGATTCTTTCTGTTCAGATGCGAAATCGTCAGATAAGCCGTACCTATCTGGCCGTTGTTGAAGGAATTCCCCGCCAGAGCGGAACGATTTCTGCACCAATCAGCCGCGCAGCTGATTCTGTAATCGAACGTCGTATTGATTTTGAGAATGGAGAATCGGCCATCACACATTATCAGCTGCTGGAAGTAAAAAATAATCATTCACTTCTTGAAATCCATCTCGAAACCGGACGTACACATCAGATTCGTGTACACATGGGTTATATTGGACATCCACTCCCCGCTGATTATCTGTATAATCCTGTATACGGTACTTTCAAACGCCAGCCTCTGCATTCTCTGCAGTTGAAATTTTGCCATCCGATCACAGGAACTCCCATGTGCCTTATGGCACCTGTTCCCGAAGATATGAGCAATGCTTTTTAGCAAAAAGCAGCTGTTTTCCCTGGAAACCACAAGGTTTCTTTCAGAAAAACAGCTGCTTTATTATGCTTTATTTTTTTCGTAAACAATCTGCAGACCTTTCAGGAGAAGGTCTCCATCCAGAATCATCTTTCGTTTACAGTGCGGAATGATTTTTCTGGACATGCCTCCGGTTGCGATCACGGTAACCTTCTGTCCGAGTTCTTCCTCGATTCTGTCAATGATACCGTCCACTGCTGCCGCATTGCCATAAAGAATTCCACTCTTCATACAGTCTACTGTATTCTTGCCGATGATCTTCTTTGGTTCTTCAATACTGATTCCACTCAGCTGAGAAGCTCTTGTTGTCAGCGCATCCAGTGAAATCTGCACACCTGGCATGATCATACCGCCAATATAATGTTTCTTATCATCCACTACAGAAATTGTAGTTGCTGTTCCCATATCAATGATGACCAGCGGAACCGGATACTGTGCCAGTGCCGCAACTGCATCTGCAACACGATCCGCTCCCATTTCTCCCGGATTGTCCAACATGATATTCAGTCCGGTCTTCACTCCTGGTCCAAGAATCATTGCATCCTTTTTGAGAATTTTCTGTACAGCCAGTCTGGCTGCTGATGTAATCTGCGGAACAACAGAAGAGATAATTGCTCCTTCAATATCCGCACGGTTGATATGATGGATATCAAGAATTGTTTTGATATCAATCGCATATTCCAGTTCTGTTTTCGTCCGTATCGTGGATATACGTTCTGTAAAATATATTTTTTCTTTATCAATACAGCCAACAACTATGTTGGTATTTCCAATATCAATGGCTAAAATCATATTTCTCATTCCTGTCTGTAGGATTTTTATGCTGCAGTATCTGTTTTTACAATCTGGACTGCCGGAATCAGGTGTGCTTTGGAAAGCGCGGTTCCTACAGCTGCAGTGATGATTGTAGAAGAAACCATCTCACTGATTGCATTAACGCCAACCATAAGGCAGCATCCAACAATAATATTGTGACCTCCCATCAGATTCCTGATCAGCTCTGTATTTCCAAACATCACAATCAGCGCAGTCATAAAGAACAGTGTATTCAAAAATGCAGAAAAGAATCCGGTAACAGCACAGGATACATACGTATTTGCCTTTTTGTGAACAGCTCTGTAAATAAATCCAATACAGATACCATCAAGAATACGCGGTCCAAAACACTGTACCGCCGTCATAAACGGATTGATCTGAAACAGAGCAGATCCAAGGGCACTTACGCCGCCGATTCCTATTGCCTGCATAAAACTGGTCAGTCCAAAAACGGCTCCTGCGATTGCGCCGCCTGTCGGTCCAAGTACAATGGCGCAGACTGCAACCGGAATTACGTTAAAAGTTACTGCCAGTGGTCCGATATTCAGATATCCCAGTGGTGTATAAGCCATCAGAAAAAGGATTCCTGCCATAAGGCCCAGAATGGTCAGCTGTGATGTGGTAAATTTCTTTGTTTTCATGTTTTCCTCCTTGTTATCGTTCCCTTACACGGGATACAATACGGTGCGGAATTGCGGGCATATGAAGTTTTTATTTACCCGCTTCCTGGTGAACGGGTTACTGTTCCTCCCTTTCTTTCTGAATAGAGAGAATTTTATCCAGGATGACATTGGCTGCATCCTCCTTGCTCATAAGCTGGAGTGATACGTCTTCATCCTGTGTAATCAGAGTCAGAACATTGGTATCTCCCTGGAATCCGGCACCTGCCACCTTCAGATTATTGGCAGCAACCATATCCAGATGTTTTTTTCCAAGTTTTGCTCTGGAATTACCAAGCATATTCTGGGTTTCCATTGAAAATCCACACAGAAACTGTCCCGGCAGACGATGTTCTCCCAGATATCCCAGGATATCGTCTGTCTTTTCCAGTTTTATACTCATCTGTTCCTCATGCTTCTTTACCTTGTCCTCATAGACATTGGCCGGACGATAGTCAGCGACTGCTGCTGCTTTAATGATAATGTCCTGCTCAAAGCTTACAGAAGTAACTGCATCAAACATTTCCTTTGCCGTCACTACCGGAACAAGCTTTACAAACGGTGGCGGTTCGATTGCACATGGTCCGCTGACCAGTGTTACATCCGCCCCACGGAGCATAGCTGCTTTTGCCAGTGCGTATCCCATCTTTCCGGAAGAATGTTCGTAATATAACGTACAGGATCGATTGCCTCCTGTGTCGGTCCGGCAGTCACAAGGACTTTACGGCCAAGGAGATCTTTTTCTTTTGCAATTTCTCTCAGGATATAGTCCAGAAGCATCTCCGGTTCCGGCATCTTTCCGGCTCCTGTATCGCCACATGCCAGATAACCACTGGCCGGCTCGATCACTTCATAACCATAATGCTGCAAAATAGCGAGATTATCCTGAACGATCGGGTTTTCGTACATATTTGTATTCATAGCAGGTGAAACGATCTTTTTACATTTACACGCCATGATCGTAGTTGTCAGCATATCATCTGCAATTCCATGCGCCAGTTTGCCGATCACATTTGCGCTTGCCGGTGCGATCATCACCACATCCGCCTGCTTTGCGATGGAAACATGTTCTACACTGAACTGAAAATTTCTGTCAAAGGTATCTACCAGACATTTATTTCCGGTAAGAGTTTCAAAAGTAATTGGATTGATAAAATTCGTAGCATTCTGCGTCATCAGTACATGTACCTGCGCGTGAAGCTTCTTCAGTGCGCTTGCAAGATACGCAATCTTATATGCCGCAATACTTCCGGTCACTCCCAGAAGAACTGTTTTGCCTTTTAACATATCGTTCTCCTCCTCTGGCAGACAATGCTGTGCCTGCATCTGTTTTATTATAACAGCCTCTTCTGTAATTGCAACGTATTTTTCCAGTGTTTGACTTTTTGTACAGCATTTTGTTGAACCCTATGAAAATCTGTACTATAGTAATCTGTAATAAAAAGAATTTTTTATTTTCCACAAAAAGGCCATAAAAGGATAGGAGGTCAATATGAAAGCAGTTCAAATCACAGGATGGTGTGCACGTTTTATCAGAGAACAGGTCCAGCCCGGAGATATCTGTATAGATGCAACCATGGGAAATGGGAATGATACGCTTCTTCTCAGTTCTCTCTGCGGAAAAGACGGACATGTTTTTGCTTTTGATATTCAGGAAGCGGCACTTATCAATACACGTAAAAGGCTCATGGAAGCAGATGCACCCCAGAATTATACCCTTCTTCTGGAATCGCACACCAATATAGAGCACTATGTCGATCCGGGTACTGTCAGCTGCATTACCTTTAATCTTGGATATCTGCCGGGTGGGGACCACACCAAAGCAACCCACGCCGATACCAGCATTGCCGCACTTTCCAAAAGCCTGGACCTTCTGCAAAAAGGCGGGCTGATCTCACTCTGCATCTACAGTGGTGGTGATTCCGGTTTTGAGGAACGTAATGCTGTCCTTGCCTGGTTAAAAGAACTGAATCCACATAAATATCTGGTCATCCGCAGTGACTATTATAACCGTCCGAACAACCCGCCAATTCCGGTTCTGATCATTCGTCAGTAAAACAGGTCCGCTATGTTTTATTGCAAAGTAAAAGACCGATGTCACACGCTGCATCGGTCTTTTTTACGTTACATAAAATTTTTATTTTATCAGTCTGTGATCTGAATGCTGTCGATCACCGGCTGTTCGTCTGCTTTGACTGTTCCATTATCATCCGTTGGGTTGGCATTTTTGCAGATTTCATCAACGATATCCATACCTTCTGTCACTTTACCAAATGCTGCGTAATCGCCATCCAGGAAAGTGCTGTCTGACTGGACGATAAAAACTGTGAACTTGCGCTGTCCGGATCCGTAGATCTTGCCATGGAAATGGTTCCTCTCACATGAGAGATATCATTCTTTACACCATTACTTGAGAATTCTCCCTTAATAGTCTCTCCGGATCCTCCGGTACCATTTCCTTTCGGATCCCCACCCTGCATCATAAAGCCATCCATAATACGCCAGAATGTAAGTCCGTCATAAAATCCTTCCTGTGCCAGTTTCACGAAATTGGTAACAGTGATCGGTGCTGTATCTGCATCGAGTTCCACTTTAATGTCCCCATAATCACGGATGCTGATATCCGCATGGTGGATTCCTGTCAGCTCCTGGCTGGTATCAAGCACTGTATTTTCCACAGTCGCACCATCTGTATCAGTACCATCACTGAAGCCGGCCTCTTCCGCTTCTTCTTCACTTGCCACATTTACATCTTTCGTATCTTCATCAGAAGAAGCTTTATCTTCTGATTTTTCATCTGTAGTTTCTGCTTTTGTATCATCTGCTTTCTTGCTGCTGCCACATCCTGCAAGTGTACCTGCAGTCAGCACAACGGCAAAAGCACTGCCAGAATTCTGGATTTCATGTTCTGTTCCTCCTGTCTTTTTGTTACTGTTCACTTCGTTCCCAGCAACATCTTTTTTTCTGATAGTATTCACAGTGTAACACCCCATAAACTTAAAGTCAAATCCTGACTTGTATCAGACGTTCAGCTCTGCTACAATAAAAAGCAAAAAAGAAAAGGACTTTTATTATGAAAAAAATTGCAAGTTTTACCATAGACCACATCAAGCTGCAGCCTGGCATTTACGTTTCCCGTAAAGATTACCTCGGCGATCAGGTCATTACAACTTTCGATATCCGCATGACTTCCCCAAATGAGGAACCAGTCATGAACACAGCCGAACTCCACGCTATGGAACATCTGGCAGCTACGTTTCTCCGCAATCATGCTGAATTCGGTCCAAAAGTAATTTACTGGGGTCCGATGGGCTGCCGCACTGGAAACTATCTTCTGCTGGCAGGCGATTATGAATCCAAAGATATCGTCCCTCTCATGACTGAGATGTTTGAATTCATCCGGGATTTTGAAGGTGAGATTCCGGGTGCTTCCGCAAAGGACTGCGGCAATTATCTGGATATGAATCTCGGTATGGCAAAATATCTTGCTGACAAATATCTGAAAAATGTTCTTTACGATATCAGGCCAGAACGTCTGACTTATCCGGAATAATCTTTCAATATCGTTACTTAGTAACATAAAAAAAGCTGAACTTCTGATCTGAAGTTCAGCTTTTTGTAAAATATCTTACTACTGGGCTGTGGTCTGTGCTGCTGCATCTGCAGTGGCAGCTCCTGCCGGAGCTTCTGTAGATACATACTGGGCATTCACATAACCTGTCTGGTCATTGATGCTCACCTCTACCCATTGTCCATCTTCGCTCACACCTGTACTGGTCAGCTGCTGTCCAACAAGTGTTCCTGTAATGATATCCGCATCTGTACTGCAGTCAGAGCGTACGTTTACACCCTCTACAGCATAATAAGTTCCGCTTTGTTTTATGATATTCACACCACTTGCTGTCTGAGCCATTTCTACCGCCGGAGTTGGTGTTGCTTCCGGAGTCGGGGTTGCTTCTGGTGTAGGTTCCGGGGTTGGTGTCGGAGTTGCTTCAATCACAGTCACAGTAGAGTCTTCTCCTCCCGTGCTATATCCACATCCGGATGCCACAACAGCCAATCCGGCCAGCACGATCAGTAATCTGGATTTCTTCATAGAAATAATTTCCTCCTTTATAACGCATAAGCTTACCAACACTATACCCCAATTCCGGTATATTATGCAAGTCTTTTTTTGTAGTCTCCTCTGTCTGTAACGACTTCACAGCCGATCTGCTCCATCCGCCTGCTGAGACACATTCTGCATTCCGCAGCTTCGTCACCTGTGCATATTTTCCCATCATACAACATGTATTTTTTTCTGACTGAAACAGGAGAAAGATTCGGCATCACAACATTGGCACCTGACAGAACGCCCATTTCTCTTCCTCTTGGATGAATCGTCCAAGGAGTCGTTGCAGGAAGCAGCACATCCGGAAGCATCAGTCGCAGCAATGCAAGATAAACAGTGTAATCATCCAGTGTTCCACTTCTTTCATTGCAAATGGGGTATCCTGATGTGCAATAACGGCCGACTTCCAACATTTCCGGATCCAAGTTCCTTCAGAAACAAAGTCTTCCAACGAGTCGTCAACGTGTCTGTAACG
>ENA-OQDF01000442-OQDF01000442.1-human-gut-metagenome-genome-assembly--contig:-NODE-442-length-16949-cov-1.655451_pt1 | contig 16949 bp, 18 predicted proteins | sample MGYA00242769_ERZ504597 | MGnify/ENA primary metagenome ERZ504597 (study PRJEB26092, sample SAMD00036305) | human gut metagenome | host: Homo sapiens | study: EMG produced TPA metagenomics assembly of...
TACTATATCAACTTATTTGTCGCCGTATCGGGAAATACCACGGAGCTTGAATGTTTTCGCCTCCTCGAAATCCATCATGGCATACGACATAACGATAATAATATCTCCGGGTTGAGCCTTACGGGCAGCCGCTCCGTTCAAGCAAACCACTCCCGAGCACGTTCGCCCTTGATAATATACGTCTCAAAACGTTCTCCGTTATTATTATTCACGATCGAGACCTTCTCGTTCGCAATCAAATTAGCGGCGTCCAACAAATCCTCGTCGATAGTGATGCTACCGATATAGTTTAAGTTAGCTTCCGTTACCGTTACCCGGTGAATTTTTGACTTTACTACCTCTATAAACATGTATGACTTATAATTAGTATTTGATATTGTCGATCAAACGTACCTCTCCGCAATATACCGTGATGCAACCTACCGGATAATCGGTATCCGACCAGTTCTTGATAGACTCTAACGTATTGCCATCTACGATCTCGTAGTACTCAACTTCCATGACTGGATCGCTATTAATCGTATTGACAACATAGTCAATCACTTCTTGTACGCTTTTTCCGGGCACAAAGGTAGTACTTTCTTTTAACGTACGAGCAATTAACGGAGCTTTTTGACGTTGTTCCGGTGTCAAACGGGTATTCCGGCTACTCAAGGCCAAGCCATCGCCCTCACGAACGATCGGACAAGCATTGATCGTTACAGGGATATTCAATTGTTTCACCATCGCCCGGATCACAGCGATCTGCTGGAAATCCTTTTCCCCGAAATAAGCGTTATCCGGCTCTACGATATAGAACAACTTACTTACTACCTGCGCTACACCGTTAAAATGCCCCGGACGCTTAGCGCCTTCCATTACCTCAGATACCGTTCCCAAATCAAATGTACGGGTATCTGGCTCCGGATACATCTCTTCTACAGAGGGAGCGAATACATAGTCACAGCCGGCAGATTCTAATAACACACAATCAGCTCCAACGTACGGGGATACGTTTCCAAGTCGTGTTTGTCATTAAATTGGGTTGGATTTACAAAAACACTGACTACACATACATCATTGTTTTCACGCAATGTTGTACTAAGCTAAGATGTCCATTATGCAGTGCTCCCATGGTAGGAACAAAGCCAATTTTCTTATTATCCTGCTTTGCCTCAGCAAGATAAGCCTTCAAATCTTTAATACTATTTACTATTTTCATCAGATAGATGCTTAATTGACGGTGCAAAGCAACTAAATAATTACCGTAAATAAAGATTTTTCGTATCTTTGTAGCGTCTTTATAAAACTAGTTTACAGAATGGATGCAAAAAATCTTGTTTATAGCCCAAGAAATCACTCCCTACCTTCCCGAATCCGAGATTGCGACAATATGTAGAAATTTGCCGCAAGGAATTCAGGAGCGTGGTCGCGAAATCAGGACATTCATGCCAAAATTCGGAAATATCAACGAGCGCCGCAATCAGTTGCACGAGGTTATCCGTCTGTCTGGTATGAATCTTATTATTGACGACACGGACCATCCTCTGATCATTAAGGTAGCATCCATTCAATCGGCCCGGATGCAGGTTTACTTTATTGACAACGAGGATTTCTTCCAACGGAAATCCACGGTCAGCGATGAGAATGGAAATGAGTATGAAGATAATGACGATCGTTCGATCTTCTATGTACGCGGAGTATTGGAAACCGTAAAAAATTGCGTTGGATTCCTGATGTAATCCATTGCCATGGCTGGATGTCAGCGTTAACGGCTCTTTACATCAAGAGAATGTATGCCGATGACCCGTGCCTGCGTAATGCGAAAATCGTTTATTCGATCTACAACGATGACTTCAAGAACCCGCTAAACAAAGATTTCGCGACAAAACTGAAGGCGGACGGAGCCAAAGAAGCTGACTTGAAGTTAATCAAGGCAGATACAAGTTTTGTGGGCCTAACCAAATTAGCGATTGATTTCGCTGATGGTGTAATCCAAGGTAGCGAGACGATCAATCAAGAAGTCCTTGATTATATCTCTGCCAAGAAAGATACTCCTTTCCTTCCCTATCAGTCACCGGAAACTTATATGGACGAGTTCAATAAGTTCTACGACGTGGTATTGGATTCTAACACGAAATAATAAATGTAGTAATGAAAATCAAGCTTTTAATACTTGGACTTGGCCTTGGTGCTAGCATTTTGGCCGGGTGTAATGATGATTTTAGTTCGATAGGAACAAGTATTCAGCCAGGCGACGATACAATTGCGGTATATATGGACACGTTCCAGATACAAGCCACTACGGTGCAATTAGATTCTATTTACGCAAGGTCTACTAGCGCCCAGTTGGGTGAACTCTACGATCCGCTGTATGGTAACCTTGTATCGGATTATATGTGCCAATTCTATTGTCCGAGTGATTTTCAATTAAGCATACACCTTATGAGGGAAAATTGATTCGGTGGAATTCAATATATATTATAATGGTTCCAATAAAAACGGTGTATGGGTAGGAGACTCCTTGGCGCCTATGCGTGCGGAGATCTTTAAAATTACAAGTCCGTTACAAAAGAATTTTTATACAAATATTGACCCTAAGCAATATTGCAATATGCAAGAGTCAATGGGTGCTCAAGCTTATACAGCTTATAACACAAGTATATCCGACTCCCTTAGAAACTCTGATGGTTACAGCCCTCATGTAAGCATTAAAATGCCTACTGAGTTCGGACAAAAATTTTATGATGAAACGATTAATAATCCGGGTACATTCAAGAATCAAGAAACTTTCAATGAGTTTTTCCCGGGGCTTTATGTAACAACTACCTTCGGTAGTGGTAATATATTGTCCGTGGCTAGCTCTGTCCTTAAGATATATTATAATTATGCGGTTAAAAGCACAGCAGGAAAAGACTCTTTAATAACCACGTGGGAAGCTTTCTCCGTCACTAAAGAGGTCATTCAGCTAAGTCGTTTCAAAAATACGGATATGAGTCAATTGCTACAACCGAACGACAGCTATGCATTTTTTAAGACTCCTGCCGGCGTTTGTACACGCATCGTTCTTCCGACACAGGAAATTACTCCGATCATGGAAAAACGTATCGTGAATAATTTACCACTAGAGTTAAAAGCGATGCCGCAAGAAGATTGGCAATATGCGCTGGCTCCTCCTCCTTATTTATTGATCTTGCCGGAGGATTCTGTAAAGAGTTTCTTTGAGGGTAGTCAAATTGACAATAATGTAACCTCGTTTCTATCCAAGCTTACGATGCGACTACTCGTACGTACTCATTCCCGAATCTTGCCAATTTATTAAAATATCAGATGGAGAATAATCCGGACAAAGATTTGAGTTTACTTCTTATCCCTGTTCAACGGACAACGACCACAGGTAACAGTTACGGTCAAAGTACAGTTGTTACAACAGCCATCACGAATTATCTAGCTCCCTCAGGTGTAAAGATACGAAAGGATGAAGAGGTGATGAAAATTGGTATTACATCATGTAAATATGTCAGATAGCAAAGAATCTATATAATAAAAGCGAGATGAAAAACATCTCGCTTTTTTATATCCGTATCTCTAAGGCAAAAATAACGGGTCCCTAAAAGGACCCGTCACTCTCCAAAAATAGTCTAGTCAAATCAATTAACGACTTATTTCTTCGCCGCCTTCTTTTTTAATTTATCTAATTCTTTCTGTAGACTCTCGATTTCCTCTCCTTGATTCTTAATCGTAGAAAGCAATGAATTCAATTCCTCATTCTCTATATTCTCCGGGAATTCCGCATTTACACGAACAATGAAATCGGAAAGAACATTCATATAGTTATTAAATGCATCATACGGATTATCGTAAGGGCTAAAGCCACCTTGTCCCATATGCTTTGTACTCATATAATAGAAATGGTCACTGCTCTGCAGATAGTACCAGTCCTGACGGATACGACGAGTCTGAGACAAACGAACACGTTCACCGATCTCATTAATCTTACGGAACGCTTCCTGCTGCAATACATTTCCTAACCAAGAACTACAATCTCTCTCCTCATCTACCCAAGAGATCGGATAAGGAACGGAGATAGAGTCTACCGGCTTGATCAATGTAAATACTTCCGATGGAGTAGAGAAGCTAATCCCCTTATCCGCAGCAAAACGAGGCAAAGCCTTGAAGAACTCAAAAATACCGGTTGAAGCTGGATGCAAAGATCCCAGCACCTCATAATTCATAAACAAATTAATGATTTGCTCTGAATCCGGAGTAGCAGCGATCCATGACATATACTTATCGGCTGTCAAAGGATACTCATTCCAACTATAATCACTGAAACGGTTCGATAAATCCTCGCTGAAACGGTCATTCTTCAATAATAAACTCAACTTCGGAGCTACGCAAGAAGAATACATATAGTTCGGACTCTTCCAACCTAAGATATGCTTAGCACCCTCCGTCAACATCCCCTTATAGCCCATCTCAGAAACCATAGCGGAAATATCATCCGAGTAAATCAACTCCGTATTACGGAACACTTTCGGTTTAACCCCGAATAAAGTCTTGATCTTATCTTCTTGTTTCTTTACTTGATGCTTGAACTCCTCCGGATCTCCCAAGGAAGAAAGAGAATGAGCATAAGTCTCAGACAAGAATTCCACATTCCCCGTAGCCGCCAATTCCTTAAAGCTATCGATCACTTCCGGAGTATAAATCTCCATCTGCTCCAACGCTACGCCGGAAATAGAGAACGCTACCTTAAACTTACCACCACTGGTCTTAATCATCTCCAAAATAGTCCGGTTAGCCGGCAAGTAACATTGTTCAGCTATACGATGGATAATCTCCTCATTCTGGAAATCATCGTAATAGTAATGGTCGTTACCTATATCGAAGAAGCGATATCTTTTTAAACGGAACGGCTGATGTATTTGAAAATAAAAGCAGATCGTTTTCATAATATTGTTTGTTTTATTTTTGTCTTGTCGTTAATTTATTTGTTACCTATCACATTGTCGTAAATACGACGAACCTTTTGTCCGGCATATTCCCATTTGATATTATCCACCTCTTTCTTACCTTCCACTTTCAAGAACTCATGCATGGCAGGATAAGTAATAATTGAATACATGGCATCCGCTAACGCCTCAATATCCCAATAATCCACCTTAATCGCATAATCCAAGATCTCGGCGCAACCGGATTGTTTAGAAATGATAGAGGGTACACCACATTGCATGGCTTCCAACGGAGAGATACCAAAAGGCTCAGAAACCGAAGGCATCACATATACGTCACTGGCTTTCAACACCTCATAGACCTGCTTGCCCTTCATAAATCCGGTAAAGTGGAAACGATCTGAAATATTACGTGCTGCGGCCAAACGAATCATTTGATCCATCATATCACCACTACCAGCCATCACGAAACGTGCATAAGGAGCCTTAGCCAAAACCTTTGCGGCAGCCTCAACGAAATATTCCGGCCCTTTCTGCATCGTGATACGACCTAAGAATGTAATAACCTTATCCTTTACACCCTTTTTATCTGGGATCGCTAAAATCTCAGGACTTAAAGGCTCTACGGCGTTATGTACGGTCGTTACCTTAGCGGGATCTTGATGATATTTCTCGATCACCGTCTGACGAGTCAAATTACTCACCGTTATGATATGATCTGCATTGTCCATACCATTCTTCTCAATCGCATAGACATCCGGATTCACATTACCACGGCTACGATCATAATCCGTAGCATGAACATGGATTACCAAAGGCTTACCACTCACATTTTTAGCGTGAATACCCGCCGGATAAGTCAACCAGTCGTGCGCATGGATGATATCATACTCTTCCGTACGAGCGATTACTCCCGCAACGATCGAATAGTTATTGATCTCTTCCAGAAGATTATCCGGATAACGTCCGGAAAACTCAAGGCACCCTAAATCAGTCACATGACGATAACTGAAATCCGCATAAATATGATCCCTGTACTTATAATACTGGTCAGCGTTCATTCCCGCTTTGGAAACCCGTTGCTGCACATATTCACGGTCAACATCCTTCCAAACAATCGGAACTTGGTTGACACCCACTATCTTTAGAAAGCTCTGGTCTTCATCGCCCCAGGGCTTCGGTATACAAAAAGTAATATCCATATCGGGCTGCATTGCCATGCCTCGTGTCAAACCGAAACTGGCCGTTCCTAAACCGCCCAAGATATGAGGAGGAAATTCCCATCCAAACATTAATGCTTTCATAATGGTACTTAGTTTTATTCGGCGTTATACTTCTTCAACAAATCCACAACACGGAGGATAGCCGCAACATTCATCGCAAAAGAGACAGCTCCACGTCCGGTAAACGGTGGGTTACCATCAAACAATTCCGGGATCGTCCCGATACAGTGTAATGACATCTCCTCCTCCAAGCTTATCAACATACGTTCAGCAAAAGCAACGCCACTCTTTCCGAATACACGCAAATAAGCTTCCAAATAGGCGCCTAACAACCACGGCCAAGCAGTACCTTGGTGATAAGCCAAATCTCGTTCATATTGCGGCCCCACATAATACGGGCGATATCCTTCGCTCTTCGGACTCAAGGAACGCAAGCTTCGGGGTAAGCAACTCTTTCGTCACGATATCCACTACGGCACGTTTCTGCATCCTCGTCAATGGGGAATAAGGCAATGCCACAGCGAAAATCATATTAGGCCGTACGCTCCAATCTACCGTAGAACCATTCACGGAATCGAACAAATAATTATACCCGTTCACAAAGGTTTCCGGGAACGATTTATCCATCGACTTGATAATCGGATCAATACCCTCGACAGGTACTCCCCCATCAATTCTGTATAGAAACAAAGAGCATTATACCAAAGAGCGTTAAATTCCACTATATAACCAGAACGAGTTACAACAGGTTTTCCGTTTACGGTAGAATTCATCCAAGTAATCGCCTTATCTTTTCCATTAGCGAAAAGTAAACCATTCTCCATCAATTTCATATCGGGATGTTTCTGGTCCCGTATATAATCGATAACTTCTTTCACGAAATCGCCATATAGCTCACGTGCCTTTTCAACGCCTCATGCTTAGCATACTGTTGGATCGCCCAGATCGCCCATAAAAAGACATCCGGATGCTCGATCTCACGAATCACCGCATCGAAACGCCCATTCTCCATATACGCCCGCATCGCCGGCATCGCCGTATGCATGATCTTCTCAAAACGAACCGGATCATCGATAGACAACGTACTACCCGGAAGAGCTACGAACAAATCTCTCGCACGTACTTTAAACCATGGATAGCCCGCTAATAGATAAGCGTCGTCTTCCTTGGGACGAAAATAAAATTGCTGAGCGGAATTCTTCAAGCAATTGAAGAAGCTAGTACGAGGTGTACGAGCTACGACCTCATTCTCATACAGTGCCTTCAAGCGGGTAGTTGCCACTGCACTATCGCCAGCGCTGAAAATAATAGTCTCCCCTTTTTTGATAGGGACCTCGAAATATCCGGGAACATACAAATCCTCCTGATAAGGATATCCCCTCTCTTGTTCTTTCGGATACTCGATGCCATTGTACCAATATGGCTCATACACAAATTTAACTTTCTTGTTAAATTGCATATACAGTTCCGGATAACCGGGATACATACATGTCTTGATTCCGTTTGTGACTTCCTCGTAAGATTGGTTCACGTTACCATTGGCTTGCGTTAAGTTCTTCACGCTACGGAAAGCGAGGAAAGGACGGAAACGTAAGGTCGTAGCGGAATGAGCATCTTCCAACGTATACTTAATCATGATACGATTCTCGTACATGGAAAACACTTTCTCTTTCGAGAAGATCACACCTCCTACACGGTAAAGCGTACGAGGTACTGTCTCTGAGCTATACTCGCGGATGTACTTATGTCCCTTGGGACTGAAATTATCGCCTGCATATTTATGCAACCCAAGATTAAATTCGGCACCATGTTGAATTACCGTCTCATCAAAAGAAGATAGTAACACATGGTTGTCATCATCAATCGCAGGCACAGGCATAACGAGTAGTCCGTGGTATTTCCTGGTATTACAATCAACAACAGTAGTGCAGTGATAGGCTCCCAAACGGTTGGTTCGAAGCACCTCACGAGTCAGCGACTCTTCCAGGTTTATCATTACTGTTTTGTCAAATTTAAGATAACTCATATGTGTATTTGGGTTTTAAGTTACTTTCTTTAATATCAAAATGAAATTATTTTCGTTTCTGAGAATCAAAAGTATTATTTAATAACTAAAAAAACAAACTGTCTTTTATATTTATTTAGAAAAAAAGGCATCCTTCTTCTACGATAAACTTATAGATCAAGGCTTTAAAAAGAAAGGTGCTCTAAAGGAGTGTTTTCAAACATATAAATTTTTGTTAAATCAATCCTATTATCATATTCATCAAAGCTCAAAATCAAGGTACAGCCCCCCGAAAACAAGCCTCGGTTTAGTCATAGGAAATGTTCTATTTTTCATTTTAAATCAATCTGAATATAAAAACAGATGCCTATAATGTTCCTGTGATTAAATGCCTACCTTTGCGGAAATTTTCAAACAATTTTTAATATGAGGAAGTTATTATATAATGTAGTAATTTTATTAAGCGCAATTCAAATGACACACGCAGCAAATAACCCTTTCTTCGGGAAGTTTAAAACACCGTTCGAGACCCCTCCTTTCGATAAGATCAAGATCGAGCATTATGAGCCCGCTTTCGACGAAGGAATCAAGCAAATGGAAAAAGAGGTGCAAGAGATCGCCAATAACCCGCAACCGGCTACTTTCGAGAATACGGTAGTAGCTCTGGAACGTAGCGGCAAATTATTAGAAACAGTCTCTTCTGTTTTTTTTAATGTATTAGGGGCAGAGGCTAACGACGAAATGATGGAAATCTCGCAACGTGTCTCCCCGAAGTTATCCCAGACATCCAATAACATCTTCTTAAATGAGAAGCTACTTGCTCGGGTCAAATCAATCTATGATAAAAAAGAACAATTGAACCTTTCTACCGAGGATGCTAAATTGCTGGAAGACCTTTACGAGTCGTTTAAAGCGAATGGGGCTACGTTAAATAAAGATGACAAGGAAAAATACCGCAAGCTAAGTATGGACCTAAGCATGTTAACCTTGCAGTTCGATCAAAACGCCTTGAAAGATAAAAACCGATTCGAATTACTAATAACGGACGAGAACGAACTATCCGCTTACCCGAAAGTGCTCGTGACGCAGCGGCCATGTTAGCCAAAAGTAAAGATAAAATGGATGGTTATTCAATCTCTCGGCTCCGAGTTACATTCCATTTATGCGTTATTCCGACAAGCGTGATTTGCGAGAAAAATGTATCGTGAATACATGAGCGTAGGAAATAAAGGGGATGAGTTCGACAATAAGGACATTATCAAAAAGATCGTTAATATCCGCCTAGAGATCGCCCAGTTGATGGGATTCAAGAATTACGCCGAATATGCGCTGGAACACACGATGGCTAAAAACTCAGCGAACGTATACAAATTATTGAATCAGTTACTCGAAGCTTATAAACCGATAGCGATCAACGAATACAATGCAGTAGAAGGATTCGCATTAGGTACAGAGAAAAGTGAATATCACCGTTATGCCTTGGGACTGGAGTTATTATTCCGAGAAGTTACGGGATATCCGCTTCAAGGTAAACGACGAGATGACTCGCCCTTATTTCGAGTTAAGCAACGTAAAGAAAGGCGTATTCGGATTAGCTACCCAGCTCTACGGTATCACCTTTAAGGAAAACAAGAAAATCCCGGTTTATCATCCGGAAGTAGACGCTTATGAGGTATACGATGCCGATGGTAAGTTCCTTGCTATCCTTTATACGGATTTCTTCCCTCGTGACGGAAAACAATCCGGCGCTTGGATGAACAATATCAAGGCTCAATACAAAGATAAAGACGGAAAAGATAGCCGTCCTCAGATCGTTATCGTGATGAACTTTACCCGTCCGACAGACACGAAGCCCTCTTTGTTAAGTTTCGACGAGGTGAACACGCTCTTGCATGAGTTCGGGCACTCCTTGCACGGCATGCTAGCGCAAGGAACCTATTCCAGCCTTTCGGGAACCAGCGTTTATCGTGATTTCGTAGAATTACCTTCCCAGATCATGGAGAACTGGTTGACTGAAAAAGAGTTCTTAGATCAGATCGCCGTTCATTACCAGACCGGAGAGAAAATCCCGCAAGAGATGATACAAAGCTTGGTAAACGCCTCTAACTTCAACGCCGGCTACCTTTGCTGCCGCCAATTAAGCTTTGGCTTGCTGGATATGGCATGGCATACGTTGGAGCAACCTTTCGACGGTGACGTAGCGGCATTCGAGAAAAAGCTTGGGCTCCGACGGTAATCGTACCGGAAGTACCGGAAGCCTTGATGGGCACAAGCTTCGGACATATCTTCTCCGGAGGATACGCGGCAGGCTATTACGGATATAAATGGGCCGAGGTATTAGACGCCGACGCTTTCTCCGTTTTCAAATCGAAAGGAATCTTCAACAAGGAGGTCGCGAAATCTTTCCGTGACAATATCTTATCCAAAGGTGGTACAGAAGATCCCGCCGTGTTATACAAGCGTTTCCGTGGACAAGAGCCTACGATAGACGCCTTATTAATCCGTAATGGTATTAAGAAGTAATAATTTACCGGGCTTATCGCCCGGTAAATCTAAATAATCACTACCTTTGTGTCTGGATTAAAAGACAAAAGAGTAAACAAATGTGCGAGAAAACAGAAAAACAGCACGAATTAGATAAACGTTACCTGCGAATGGCCGCTATCTGGGCCGAGAATTCGTACTGTAAACGACGCCAAGTGGGCGCATTATTAGTAAAAGATAAAATGATCATATCCGACGGATACAATGGAACACCCGCCGGTTTTGAAAATGTTTGCGAAGACGAGAACAATGTCACCAAGCCTTATGTTCTACACGCGGAGGCTAACGCCATCACAAAAGTGGCAGCCTCATCGAACAGCAGTAAAGGAGCGACCATTTATGTGACCTCCTCCCCTTGCATTGAATGCGCAAAATTAATCATACAATCCGGGATCAAGCGAGTGGTCTATTCCGAGAATTATCGCATAGCGGACGGCTGCGAATTATTGAAGCGTGCCGGTATCATAGTAGATTATATAGATTTGAACGAATAAATAAAACGTTTTTATGGATAAAAACAAAAGACTGACCGTATGGCTCCCGGTTATCATCGCGGCTAGTATCGCTTTAGGTATCTTTATTGGGAACCATTATTTATCTATCAGTCAAGGAAAAAAACGGTCCTACTCCAGCGGTAACAAGATAAATGCCATCTTGGACATTATCGACGAGCAATATGTTGACACGGTTAGCATGTCTAAGCTGGTAGAGAGTACGATCCCGAAAATATTCAGTGAATTAGACCCTCACTCCGTATATATCCCCGCCGAAGACGCTTCCGTGGTGAATGAGGAGCTGGAAGGTTCTTTCAGTGGTATTGGCGTATCATTAATATGCAAACCGATACGATCCTAGTGATCAGCGTAATTAGCGGTGGTCCCGCAGAGAAAGCAGGTTTACTGCCCTTCGACCGGATCATCTCGATCAATGATTCTATTTTCTCCGGTAAGAAAAAGAACCAAGGAGAGATCATGAAGACACTCCGGGGCGCAAAGAACAGTACGGTGAAACTAGGCGTACAGCGAGGAAATTCTCCTGAGTTGCTCTATTTTGACGTAACCCGTGGAGATGTCCCTGTTAATTCGGTCGATGTTTCTTTCGAAGCGGCTAAAGGTATAGGTTACATCAAGGTTAGCAAATTCGCCCGGAATACTTATAATGAGTTCATCACGGCGATCGCCAAGCTGAAACAAGCGGGCTGTACCTCTTTCGTGATCGACTTACGGGGTAATACCGGCGGATATATGGATGCCGCTATTAATATGATTAACGAGTTTATGCCGGAAGGACGCTTGATCGTCTACACGGAAGGTAAGTCGTTCCCTCGTTCCGACGTATATGCGAACGGAACCGGAACTTGTAAAGACGCCCGATCGTAGTATTGACCGATGAGATCTCGGCTTCCGCCAGTGAGATATTCTCCGGAGCGATCCAAGATAACGACCGTGGTACGATTATCGGACGAAGAACGTATGGCAAGGGTCCGGTACAAACTCAAATGTCATTGAGCGACGGTTCAGAGATGCGATTGACCATCGCCCGTTATTACACGCCGTCCGGTCGCTGCATCCAGAAGAAATATGAGATGGGTAATACGGACGCTTACGACCAAGATATCTATAACCGATATATGCACGGCGAGTTCGACTCGGCCGATAGCATCAAGATGGATGATTCCTTGAAATACCAGACCGTAGGCGGACGTACCGTATACGGCGGGGGCGGTATCATGCCAGATATCTTTATCCCTCGTGACACGAGCGGCGTTACCTCTTACTACTCAAATGTGGTAAATAGCGGCGTGCTTTACCTGTATGCGCTCGAGTACTCAGACCGCCATCGGGAGAAACTAGGCTCATTCAAGACTTGGGAGGAATTATATAATTACTTGCAGCAACAACCGCTCCTTTCCGACTTCGTGAACTTCGCCGCTACCAAGGGCATCAAGAGACGTCCTACATTAATTAATATATCCGGCAAGTTAATCGAGAACCAATTGCAAGCGTATATCGTAAGGAATTTCTTCGACGAGGCGGGCTTCTACCCCATTTTCCTAAAAGATGACGTTACCTTATTACGTGCGATCAAGATCTTGCAAGAGGGAAAATCTGTGCCGAATGCGGAACTATTAAAACAATCAGCGAATGGAGACTTACACAGCCAAGCAGGCCCTACGAAAAGATATGGCCTCTCGAAAAAAGAATATTCGAGGATTACCTTGTGCGAGCTATCGGATAAGATCATGGACCGCTTGGAACAGACGGAACTGTTCCAAGCGGCTTCTTGCATCGCCCTTTATCACGCCATACCGGGAGAAGTACAGACCGCCGGCTTTATCGAGAAATGGTACCAGAAGAAAAAGCTTCTGTTGCCCTTGATCGTCGGTGATGATTTGAGATTGCTTCTTTACGAAGGACCGGAATCCCTAAACCCGGACCTTTCGGAATATTAGAGCCTAAGGCGGACGGCATAGAAGTTCCAAAGAATGAGATAGACTTGATTATCGTGCCCGGAGTCGCCTTTGACAAAGACAAGAACCGCATGGGACGAGGGAGGGGATTCTACGACCGCCTTCTTTCCACGCTCAACGCTCCCAAGGTTGGCATATGCTTCGGGTTCCAGATGATACCACAGGTTCCGGTAGAGCCACTCGACAAGAAAATGGATTACGTAATAACAGAAGACACCATCTATTGATCTCTCCGCAGAATATATACTTACTGGTCAAGCCATATATACTTACCGGGGCTGGGCAGTATATGTTACTTGACCCAGTAAGTAATATTGCGAATGGTAAAGCCACACTCAATGAAAAACGATATTGGTAATGACCGAGGCACCCGCGTAATCATTCAAGCTTTTCACCAACCGTTCCCGGCAAAGCGTCAACTCGCTACGAAGTACGGAGGAAGTCAATGAGACATGAAGCACCTTATCACGTACATATATATTACGTGTGTACTGCATGATCGTAGGCCCTAAAACTTCTCCCCACGCACGTTGGACCCGGATCTCCATCATTTCTCGTACAACTCGGTATTATCCTCGAAAAAGTCACGAAGCACTTCCCCCAATGTCTGTGTATTTCTTCTCTGCATTCTTATTCCTCCATAGGTTGTACCTCGCCACGTTCCACACGGAAGAGAGCATAGTCATGATTCATAGCCAATAAGATCTCATCCAGATACTTCCGGTTCGTATCTGTAATAAAAATCTGCCCGAAGCCATTCTCGCTGACCAGTTTGATGATCTGCTCCACACGGCTAGCGTCCAGCTTATCGAAAATATCATCCAACAGCAAGATAGGTGTAGTCTGTCCCCGTTTATTTAGGAAAGCGAACTGAGCGAGTTTCAAGGCGATCAGATACGTCTTATTCTGTCCTTGCGAACCAACCCGGCGAATCAGGTACCTGCAACGTCATTTCCAGCTCATCCTTATGGATACCGGAAGAGGTATAGCCCAATATACGATCCCGTTCCCGGCTCATCGCCAATTTACCGGCAAGCTCCGTTTCCTCCAATTGCGAGATATAATGTAGCCCTACCTCCTCGGCAGAGCCGCAGATCGTCTGGTAGTACTCATTAAAGATCGGGGTAAAATCCTCCACCAGTTTTTTCCGCTTCTCGTAAACGATTTGGCCGTACATACCCAGCTGCATCTCCAATACCTCATAAAGAGAGGCATCCATGCTCTGATCTTTCAGCAACGTATTCCGTTGGAGCAACGCTTTATTATATTGGATAAGCGCATGCAGATAAGGCTTGTCCTGCTGCGAGATGATTAAGTCCAGAAAACGGCGTCGCTCATCGCTTCCCCCCCGGATCAAGTCGGCATCAGCCGGAGAAACCATGACCAACGGTAATAGGCCGATATGCTCGGACAGCTTGTCGTACTCCTTCTTATTCCGTTTGAACTGTTTGCGTTGCCTACGCCGCATGGCACAGAAAATCTCCTCCTCACGTCCCTCATAATCATAGTTACCCTGCACCACGCAAAGATCTTGATCACTGTTTATTATCTGGCTATCAGGCGTATTGACATGACTCTTGCAAAATGAGAGATAATGAATGGCATCCAATAGATTCGTCTTCCCCATCCCGTTATTGCCGAAAAAGCAATTCATCTTGGGCGAGAAAATAACCTCGGACTGAAGTATATTTTTGTAATTGAGAACAGAAAGCTTCTTTAGTATCATCTAAACCGTATTAATCGTACAAAATTAAAAAATATACTTCTAAGTATAGATATATCAGCAAAAAAAACTACTTTTGCGCTTTGAATCGCCAACCATATGGTATGGCTTAAAATCAGCGATAAAATTAATAAATAACTATAACACATTATGGCTACTAAAGAAAAGGACACCAACAAGGAGTTAGAAGTAGAAGAGATTGTCTCCAAATCGGAGCAATTCATTGAAAACAATTCAAAGAAGATTATTTACGGTATAATAGCTGTCGCACTCGTTGTTGGAGCTGTTTTGGGAATCAAGCATGGTTATTTAGTTCCTCAGGAGAAAAAAGCCGCCGCCGCCATGTTCAAGGGCGAGCAATACTTCGCCAGAGATTCTTTCGCCTTGGCTTTAAACGGCAATGGAGCTGACTATGAAGGTTTCGAGGCTATCATCGACCAATATGGAAGCACGGAGCCGGAAACTTGGCGAAGGCTTACGCAGGTATCTGTTACTACAAGATGGGCGATACACAGAAGGCGCTCGATTTATTGAAATCTTTCAGCGGAAAGGACCAAATGGTATCTCCGGCGGTTACAGCTTGATCGGTGATTGCTACGTGAACATGGGTAATACGAAAGAAGGAATCAGCTATTTCGAGAAAGCCGCTAAGGAGCCGACAACGAGGTTATCAGCCCGATTTACTTGAAGAAGGCCGGTATCGCTTACGAGAACTTGAAAGAGTATGACAAGGCTGTAAAGGCTTACACGACTATCAAGGACAAGTATTACACTTCCATGGAGGCATCCGATATCGATAAGTATATCACCCGTGCTTCGGCAGGAAAATAAATAAACAGTATATTATATAGTATAACAGAGGATGTCTCGGTCAAACAAGGCATCCTCTTCTTTTAAAGAGACAAGTATGGCTACAGCTTATCAGAATTTATCCGAGTACGACTTCAACAGCGTACCCGATGCTTCAGAGATGAACATCGGCATCGTAGTTGCGGAATGGAACAAGAACATTACCGAGAAGTTATTGGAAGGTGCTTGCAACACGCTTGAAAAGCACGGGGTGAAACCGGAGAACATCGTAGTTAAACGAGTTCCGGGTAGTTTTGAACTGACTTTTGGAGCCAAAAGATTGGCCGAGACTAAAGAATTAGACGCCGTGATCGTTCTGGGATGCGTCGTAAGAGGCGATACGCCACATTTTGATTACGTTTGTTCCGGCGTTACGCAAGGCATTACAGAATTGAATTTAATGTACGATATTCCTTTCATTTTCGGCCTGTTAACTACCGACACCATGCAGCAATCCGAGGATCGTGCGGGAGGTAGATATGGCAATAAAGGGGACGAGGCAGCGGTTACCGCAATAAAAATGGTAAATTTTTCTGCCTAAACGCTTGCAGGTTTCAAAATAAATCGTACCTTGCACTGCAATTAAGAACAAGGGGGCAGTTACCAGAGTGGCCAAATGGGGCTGACTGTAACTCAGCTGCTTTCGCCTTCGGTGGTTCGAATCCATCACTGCCCACACGAATGAAACAAAGGAGAGAATCGGTTGGTTCATTCGGTCTTGCGGAAGTAGCTCAGTTGATAGAGCATTAGCCTTCCAAGCTGAGGGTCGCGGGTTTGAGCCCCGTCTTCCGCTCTTATAAGTTGCCTGTGTAGCTCAGCGGTAGAGCACTTCCTTGGTAAGGAAGAGGTCCCGAGTTCAAGTCTCGGCACCGGCTCAATTGAAAATTGAACATGATCATTAATCAAATAAAGAACAATTAAGTTATGGCAAAAGAGAAATTTGACAGATCGAAACCACATGTGAACATTGGTACGATTGGTCACGTTGACCACGGTAAAACAACTTGACAGCTGCTATCACAACAGTATTGGCAAAGAAAGGTCTTTCAGAGTTGCGTTCATTCGATTCTATCGACAACGCTCCTGAAGAAAAAGAGAGAGGTATCACAATCAACACTTCTCACGTAGAGTATCAGACTGCAAACCGTCACTATGCTCACGTAGACTGTCCGGGTCACGCCGACTACGTAAAGAACATGGT
>ENA-OQDF01000443-OQDF01000443.1-human-gut-metagenome-genome-assembly--contig:-NODE-443-length-16901-cov-1.698998_pt1 | contig 16901 bp, 30 predicted proteins | sample MGYA00242769_ERZ504597 | MGnify/ENA primary metagenome ERZ504597 (study PRJEB26092, sample SAMD00036305) | human gut metagenome | host: Homo sapiens | study: EMG produced TPA metagenomics assembly of...
CAGAAGTTCCTGGTTTGTCAGATCCGCACTGGTCTGCGTCGTGTCGTCTTTTTCAGTTCCAAACAGCCTTCCTGTATAATTCAGATAGCCGGCTGCCGCAATCATCACCGCCAGTGCTGCAATCATCACCTGATTCTTTTTTAATACCCGCTTCACTATGCTCCTCCTTTTATTCTGTGCCTGCCACATTGCGTTTCATTACTTTTATTTTATGTGCTTCCACCCCATATAATGCCTGAATCGCACCGGTTATATTCTGCACCACGACCGCGTTGCCACCCCCATCTGCGATCACGATCACTCCTTCTACTTCCGGGGAGAGTTTTTGCTCACATAGGGAACCTGCGTTCCGTCGGATTTCTGTTCATAAATGCTCGTTTTATCAGAGGAAGTTTCTTTTGTCGTCCGCTTTCCGCCCTGACTGTCCTCTTCTTCCACAGACTGCCCGTCACTCTGCTGATCTTTTTCGACCACATTTTCTTCCGAGACTTCAGCGTGATCATCACTTTTACATTCCCCACCCCTCCACACACTGCAGGGCTTCTTCTGTCTTTTGTTCAAGGTACCGCTCATATGATCCCCGGTTTTCTGTGGTTGTCTCTGTTCCGTCTCCGCCTCTTCCGAATCTGATTTTTCGGAAATGGCAGCACGATCACCAGCAACAGCAGTCCGGTCAGAAATAGAAGCAGCAGTTTTTTCCGAACCGGCAGTTCTTCCTTGTTCTCTTTTTTCCGATCTTCTCCTTTAACCTGGCAAGCCACTCGTTATTCAATGCGAATTTCCTCCACTTCTACAGCCTGGGTTTCCGATACTTTTTTCTGGCTATTTTCGTCTGCTCCTTCCTCTGATGTCTGATATTCCTCAGGCAGAATTTCTGTCAGATCTGCCGATTCATATAATTTTTGTAATAATTCTTTTTCTGCCTGATCTTCTTTTGCCAGATTTCCCTCATAAAGTTTTGTGATCATCGTCTGTTCCCGTCAGTTTCAGCATCGGTTCAAGGAAAAGCAGTAACAGAACCATTCCTGAAAAAAAGCGTACATATTTTCCATAATCTTTCCCTGGAACTAAATGCAGGATTACCGCACTCAGGACCAGCCATACGGAAAGATTCTGAATCCACTGATAAACCGTTCCCATTCATCTTCCCTCCTTTCAGGAAGTCGCTCCTGCGATCACCGCCAGTGTGATCAGGAAAAAAGTGCCGTGTAAAGGAGAATCTGCAGCAGCAGTCCATATCCTTCACTCACCCCGCCAATACACGCTGTAATCCTTTTATCCGACACAGGCTGAACCATTGCTGCTACAAGTTTATATATAAAAGCAAGCAGCACCAGCCGGATCACAGGAACTGCACAGGCCATAACTGCGATCACCATTCCTGCTGCCCCGATCCCGTTTTTGATCAACACCGCACTCCCGAGTGCTACCTCTGCCACTCCTCCCGTCACATCACCGATCCACGGGATCGCTTCTACTGTCCGGTTTACCGCACTTCGCTTCACAGTATCAATGGCAGGTGCAAGAAGTCCCTGAAGCACATTGATCCCGACCACACCTGCCAGCAATGTCTTCAGACACCAGGCAATTCCTTTTCTGATCAGATCCGCAAATTCTGACAGCAGATCCTCTCCCGTCAGATTGGAAAGAACCTGTATCATAACAAATACATGCACAATCGGCATCAGAAGTTCCAGGATCACCAGCTCTACTAATAGATGATCCATAGTACAATATTATAAAATACCAGAGCCGAGGAACTGCCTGCAGCAAATGCAACTGCAAGAAAGTAACTGGGACATAACAGCTTCATAAATTCGGTCAGATAAGAAAGCAGTTGTTCTGTATCCTGCAACGTATGCTGAAAAGTTACAAGTGACAGGGTCATAAGCAGCATATAAAGAATATAGAAGCTGACTTCCGATACCTGCCGGTTCTGAAAGACGCTTGTAAAATTGTTGAACAGGGCAGCAGCTACTGCGATCAGGATCATATACACCAGTATTTTTTTTATTCGTGCCGAACTGGTAAAAAACTGTTTCTTTTATAAACTGCACCACTGTACCAGCTGTGGATCCTCCGTTTTCCGAGATCAGTTGCATAAGTATTTCCCGAAAAGAAAGCTTTTCATCCGGAAAAAGAGTTTTCATTTCCTGATCCAGTTTTGAAAAATCAAATTCTTCAAATAATGCCTCCTGCACCCGGTCTGCCTCTTTTTCTGTATTTTCCGCAGCATAAATGACCTTGCTCCCGAACAGAAAAATCAAAATGGCAAGGAATACAGGAAAAAGCATCCTGATCCCCCGCCTCATCCCAAGAACCCCGTCATGACTTCCAGCAGAGTCTGAAGGATCGGAAGTCCCATCGCCAGAATCGTCAGCTTACTGAATATCTCAATCTGGGATGCGATGCTCTGATATCCTGCATCTTTGCAGATGCCTGAAGAAAATTCTGCAAGATAAGTGATCCCGATCATTTTCATCATAGTTCCGAAAAAACGCTGATCCACCTTAATATAATTCCCGATCCTGCCAAGTGAATCCACGCATCTCTGAGCCTTTCCAGCATACAGCCAAATAAGAGCAGGCTCACAGCAACACTGATATAGACGGCATATTCTGATTTTCCACTTTTAAACTGCACTGCAAAAAGGACTCCCAGTACTCCGATCACTCCCACCTGCAACATACTCATTTTCTCCCCTCTCACAACATGAACAACTGCCGGATCGACTGAAACAGATCGTAAATATATGGAAGCACCCACGATAAGACCAGGATCAGTCCTGCAAGACTGGTCAGAAATGCCTGTTCATCTCTCCCGCTGTGCTTTAAGACCTGGCTCAGGATCGACACAAGGATTCCCACTGCCGCTATCTTAAAAATCAGATTGATATTCATATCCCCTCCCTGTTCTACCACAGCAGAATAATCAGGAACAGCCCGCTCATTACGCCCAGCCAGTTGCCGATCTTTCTTTTTCCTGCCAGTTCTTCTCTCTGCTGCCTGATCATCAGATCCATCTGCTTCATGGAAAGTTCGATGGACCTTCCCATGGTCTCACGATCTCCCTGTCCTAAAAATGCTCCAAAATCTCTGATCCACTCCCGGTGCTCTTTCTTCAGTCCGGTAGCTCCAAGATCCTTTTCCACGCATCCTTTCCATATTTCTGTGAAATCAGCGTCTGTTCTTTTCGCAGCCCGTCGTGCGGTATGTTCCAGCCAGCTTTTATATGGCTCTTTTATTTTCACTGATACATCCATCAGAAGTTCCTGCAACGGTGCCCCGGTATATTCCAGTTGTCCCCGAATCATCCCGGCAATATATCGCAGATATTCCATCTGCCTGAGATAATCTTTCAGTCCTTCCCCATAAAGATAGCCTGCTCCTGCAGTTGCCGTCAGCACTAAAATGCTCCCTATAAGTTTCTGCACAACACGCTCCCCCGTTCATCATAAATTCCCAGGATCTCACCCGGTCCTTTTTCATTTCCAAGCACCACGTATCTCTGGAACATCCTCCTGCGGATCAGGTCTCCCAGTACCGGCTTGTTGGATGCTTCATCCATGTTCAGTCCATGGACGCTTGCGATCATCCGGCAGCCACACTGCATGGCATATTCAATGGCATGGATATCCTCTACCGTTCCGATCTCATCCACTGCGATCACCTGCGGTGACATGGAACGGATCAGCATAATCATCTTCGGCCTTCGGGCAGCAGTCCAGCACATCCGTTCTTGTTCCCAGGTGATTCTGTGCAATCCCGAGATAACATCCTCCCAGCTCTGACCGTTCATCCACAACCCCCACCGAACAGCCTTTCACATATTCATTTCCGTCAGAATCTGTCGAATCAGATCCCGGATCAACGTCGTTTTGCCGCAGCATGGCGGTGAATGATCAGTGTATGACACACCTGCTTATTCGCCACGATATAAGGGATCAGCCGATCCGCACATCCAAGTACTTCATGCGAAACCCTGATATTTAATGATGATATGTATTGTATATTTTTCACCCTTTCTTTTTCCATAATTACTTTTCCTGCCACGCCCACCCGATGACCTCCTTCCACTGTAACAAATCCCTGTCTCAATTCATTTTCATATGCATAGAGAGAATAATGGCTGATATAGTCCATTGTCTCTCTTAATTCCTCTTTTGTTACAATGTACGGTTCTGTTCCTGATCTTAATACTATCTCTTCTTTTCCCCGTACAACCCGCAGCGGCTGTCCAAGTCTCATCCGTATTTCCTGCAATTCTTCCGGCTTTGGGACTTTATTTAAAAGTACTTTTCTGATCCCGGCTGCAAGAATATTCAGTATTTGTTCTCTTCTTTCCTGTCGTTCCATCTTGTCCACCCCTTTAAACAATATATGTGCAGGTTGTGGAAATATGCAGCAACGTACTGGCTCTTTTAAGAAAAATCTTCTTAAAAAATAAAAAGCTACCAGATTTTTCTCTGATAGCTTTCTATTTATTTCAATACCAATTCTTCATTCAGTACTCTTTATTCTGCCACATCTTTCATACTGAAGCTGAATCTTCCCATTTTATCTTTTCCAAGGCATACGACTTTCACAACATCGCCAAGGCTTACAACATCCTCAACCTTTTCAACTCTGTTCTTGGAAAGCTTTGAAATATGGACCATGCCTTCCTTACCCGGTGCAAATTCCACGAATGCTCCAAATTCTTTAATGCTGACAACCTTTCCCTCAAAAAGCTGTCCTGCCTCGTAATCTGTTACGATCGTATGGATATATTTTGCAGCCTTCTCCATATTTTCTTTCTCTGTACCACAGATGGATACATTTCCGTCATCATCAATATCAATCTTTACACCGGTCTCTTCGATGATTGCATTGATCGTCTTTCCACGCTGTCCTACAACATCTCCGATCTTCTGCGGATCGATCTGCATCTGGATGATCTTCGGAGCAAACTCTCCAACTTCTGCCCTAGGCTCTGCGATTGCTTTGCTCATCACTTCATCCATGATATAAGTTCTTGCTTTCTTCGTCGCTGCGATTGCTTCTTCAATGATCGGTCTTGTCAGTCCGTGGATCTTGATATCCATCTGGATCGCAGTAATACCCTTATGAGTACCTGCAACCTTAAAGTCCATATCGCCAAAGAAATCTTCCAGTCCCTGAATATCTGTCAGAACCAGATAATCATCATCCGTCTCGCCTGTTACGAGTCCTGCAGAAATACCCGCTACAGCAGACTTGATCGGCACACCTGCTGACATCAGTGACATACTGGATGCACATACACTGGCCTGGGAAGTAGAACCATTGGATTCAAATTGTCTCAGATACAGTACGGATCGCATACGGGAATTCAGCCTCACTCGGAAGTACCGGGAGCAATGCTCTCTCAGCCAACGCTCCATGTCCGATCTCACGACGTCCCGGTCCTCTGGAAGGTCTTGTCTCGCCAACAGAGTAAGACGGGAAATTATAATGATGCATATATCTCTTTGTTGTCTCTGTCTCATCCAGTCCGTCCAGTCTCTGTGCCTCAGAAAGCGGTGCAAGCGTTGTAACAGTACAGATCTGTGTCTGTCCTCTCGTAAACATTGCTGAACCATGAACTCTCGGAATCAGGTCAACCTCTGCTGCCAGCGGTCTGATCTGATCGATGGCACGTCCATCCGGACGCTTATGGTCTTTCAGGATCATTTTTCTTACGGTCTTTTTCTGGTACTGATATACAGCTTCACCCAGCTTTGCAAGCCATTCTTCATTGTCGCAAATGCCTCTTCCAGCTTCTCAGTAATGACACGGATATTTTCTTCTCTTGTCTGCTTGTCATCTGTAAATACAGCTTCTTCCATCTCTGCCGGAGTAACGATTTCCTGGATGGCATCAAATAATTCCTGCGGAACTGCGAAACTCTGATACTCGTGCTTTTTCTTTCCACACTCTGCAACGATCGTATCAAAGAAAGCAATCACCTTCTGGTTCAGTTCATGTGCTGCAAAGATTGCTCGATCATCTTATCTTCAGGAACTTCCTTTGCTCCTGCTTCGATCATGATTACTTTCTCTTTTGTAGATGCAACGGTCAGTGCAAGATCCGATACAATCTTCTGTGCGGCTGTCGGGTTAAATACAAACTCTCCATCTACCAGTCCTACCTGTGTCGTAGAGATCGGACCGTCAAATGGAATATCGGAAATACTTGTTGCCAGTGCGGCTCCGAGCATTGCTGTCAGTTCCGGGCTGCAATCCTGATCAACTGCCATAACGAGATTTCCAGTGTTACATCATTTCTGTAATCCTTCGGGAACAGCGGACGCATCGGACGGTCAATAACACGGTCTGTCAGGATCGCATTCTCTGATGCCTTTCCCTCACGCTTATTGAAGCCTCCCGGGATCTTTCCTACAGAATACATTCTCTCATTGTATTCTACACTGAGCGGGAAGAAATCAATTCCGTCTCTCGGTTTATCAGAAGCTGTCGCTGTACATAATACAGTTGTATCACCATAGTGCATCAGAACTGCACCGTTCGCCTGCTTTGCCACGCGGTCAACATCCACACGCAGTGTTCTGCCGGCAAGTTCCATTTCAAACTTTTTAAACTATATACCTTCTCCTTTGATCTTATTTCATTTCACTTTCTCTGTGGTCAGTCTCTCCTCCGAAACTACTGAAAAACCCATCATCCACTTCCGGATCATACGCTTTTCAGTGGTCTCGGTCAGTATCCCTGTCCACAATCTTTTTTATTATATCATACCGTTGTTCCATTAGCAAATTATTTCTTTTACAATCAATCTATTGAAAATCTGCAATAAAACTGCAGAAACTTTACCGGGAAATCTATGGGAAACTTTACCGAATGACATGAAAAAGTTAAAAAAATACCGTCTGCACATTCATGCTGTACAGACGGTATTTTATGTGGGCAATATGCCAAAGTCTGTGCCTTACAGCAAATCCCGTGTGACCGATGCTTATCGGATCACGCGGACTCCGAGTACTCCTGAAACTCCTTCAATCTTTGCTGCCACTTCATCTGAGACTGTTCCATCTACATCGATTACTGTATAAGCATACTCCTTGCGGCTCTTATTCGTCATAAGAGCGATGTTCAGATCCTCCTGAGCAAGAAGCGTTGTAAACTGTCCGATCATATTCGGGATGTTCTTATGTAAGATCGTAATTCTTTCTGCGTCTCCTCTGACTCCTACATTGCAGTCCGGGTAGTTCACAGAATGTGTGATATTTCCATTCTCCAGGAAATCCCGGATCTCTGCTACAGCCATCTTTGCACAGTTATCTTCCGATTCTTCTGTGGAAGCTCCAAGATGCGGGATCACGATTGCTCCGTCTACACCTTTGATCTCCTGTGTTGCGAAATCTGTGACATAACGATGTACTTTTCCTGATTCAAGTGCCTCAACGATGTCCTTCTGATCTACAAGGACATCTCTTGCAAAGTTCAGGATCACGACGCCATCTTTCATCAGACTCATGGCTTCTTTATTGATCATACCCTTTGTATCTTCCAGTGCCGGAACATGAATCGTGATATAATCACACTCTTTATAAATCTCATCGGCAGTCTTCGCATGATGGATATTTCTTGAAGTCTCCATGCAGAATCTACAGAAACATACGGATCATATCCGTAAACTTCCATTCCGAGATGAGTTGCCGCATTCGCTACAAGGACTCCGATTGCTCCAAGTCCGATCACTCCGAGCTTTTTGCCTTTCAGTTCCGTACCTGCAAATGCTTTTTTCTTTTTCTCGGCAACCTTCGCAATATCGCCGTCTTCGTCATATCCTTTTACCCAGTTGATTCCACCGACAATATCTCTGGCTGCAAGCAGCATACCTGCGATCACCAGTTCCTTTACTCCATTTGCATTCGCTCCCGGGGTATTAAATACAACGATTCCTTTCTCCGCACAACGATCCAGCGGGATATTGTTCACACCTGCACCTGCACGTGCGATCGCTTTTAAGTTCTCTCCGAACTCCATCTCATGCATCTTGGCACTGCGGACCAGGATCACGTCTGCATCTGCAGCATTTTCTGTATTTTCATAATTTGCATCCAACTGACCCATTCCGACAGGAGAGATTGGATTCAGGCAATGATATTTATACATCTTACAGATTCTCCTCTTCAAACTTCTTCATAAACTCAACCAGTGCAACCACACCTTCGTACGGCATTGCATTATAGATGCTTGCACGCATACCGCCTACTGTTCTGTGTCCTTTCAGGTTCTCAAATCCGGCTTCTTTCGCTTCTTTTACAAATTTCGCATCCAGATCCTTATCTCCTGTGACAAACGGTACATTCATCAGAGAACGGTCTTTCGGTACAACTGTCCCTTTGAACAGCTTACTCTGATCCAGATAATCATAAAGCACTTTTGCTTTCTTTTCATTACGCTCTTTCATCACTTCCAGACCGCCCATCTTCTTCAGCCATTTGAAACTTTACCGCAGATATAAATGCCATATGCCGGTGGTGTATTATAAAGAGAACCTGCATCTGCATGTGTCTTATACTGAAGCATCGTCGGAGTTCCCGGAAGAACATCTTCTGTGATCAGATCTTCACGGATGATCACGATCACCACGCCTGCTGGTCCGATATTTTTCTGTACTCCACCATAGATCACACCATACTTTGTCACATCTACCGGCTCAGACAGAAAACAGGAGGATACATCTGCCACAAGTGTCTTTCCTTTTGTATTCGGAAGTTCTTTAAATTTTGTTCCGTAAATCGTATTGTTCTCACAGATATATACATAATCAGCATTTTCAGAGATCGGAAGATCAGAACAATCCGGAATATAAGAGAACGTCTTATCTTCAGATGAAGCAACTACATTCACCTTTCCATATTTTGCAGCTTCTTTTGCTGCTTTCTTTGCCCACTGACCTGTCACGATATAGTCAGCTTCTTTCTTCTTCATCAGGTTCATCGGAATCATTGCAAACTGCTGGGATGCTCCGCCCTGAAGGAATAACACCTTATAGTTATCCGGAATATTCATCAGATCTCTTAAATCCTGCTCTGCTGCTGTAATGATTTCTTCAAATGCCTTGGAACGGTGACTCATCTCCATAACAGACATTCCTGTTCCATTATAATCCAGCATTTCTGCTGCGGCTTCTTTGAGTACTTCCTCAGGCAGGACAGCCGGTCCAGCCGAAAAATTATACACTCTGCTCATTTTTCTACCTCCTGTTATTCGTGTATATGCAAAAAGAGGACAAAGCCTCTTTCTGTCTCATAAATTAACGATTCTTTTCTTTCAGATCCTGCTCATCAAACGCTTCGCTGATCGCAGCCCCCGGTGCTACCATCGGCCATACTTATCATCACAGTCGATCATACAGTCGATCAGAACCGGACGTCCCGATGCCAGTGCCTTTGCGAATGCTTCTCTGAACTCTTCCTGCGTTGTGGCACGCATTCCTTCTGCTCCCATCGCTTCTGCCAGTTTAACATAATCTACAGCATCTCTCAAGACTGTTGCGGAATATCTTTCATCGTAGAACAGATCCTGCCACTGGCGTACCATACCAAGTACATGGTTATTGATCACTACTTCAATGACCGGAACTTCATGACGTACCGCTGTCGCAAGCTCATTCATATTCATGCGGAAACAGCCGTCTCCCGCCACATTGATCACCGTCTTATCCGGGCATCCTGTCTTTGCACCGATGGCTGCTCCCAGTCCATATCCCATCGTTCCAAGTCCGCCGGATGTCAGAAGTGTTCTCGGCTTTGTATATTTGAAATACTGTGCCGCCCACATCTGATGCTGTCCGACCTCTGTTGTGATAATGGCATCTCCTTTGGTCTGACGGTAGATTTCTTCTACAACAAATGGTCCCGTCAGGACACCTTCATGATATTTCAGTGGATACTTTTCCTTATAATCCTGTATCTTTTTCATCCATTCTGCATGATCCTGCTGAGGCAGAACTTCATTTAATTTCCTGAGAACTGCCTTGATATCACCGACAACACCCTGGTCAATGATAATATTTTTATTCATCTCCGCAGGATCGATATCAATCTGAAGAATTTTTGCATTCTTTGCAAATGTCGCCGTATTTCCGGTGACACGATCACTGAATCTTGCACCTACTACCACTAACAGGTCGCACTCGCTGACTCCATAATTGGATGCCTTCGTTCCGTGCATTCCCAGCATTCCTGTATATCTTGGATCGGTTCCCGGAAATGCTCCTTTTCCCATCAGTGAATCCGTAACCGGTGCATCCGTCTTCTCAACAAACTCTTTCAGTTCTTTACTTGCTCCGGAGAGAATCGCTCCGCCACCCACAAAAATAAATGGCTTTTCAGATGCCTGGATCATTTCTGCTGCCGCAGCAACCTCTTTTTCATCTATATGCGTAAATTCACGATTATAAACTCCCGGATTTTCTTTTTCATATTCTGCCTTCTTCGCAGTTACATCCTTCGGAATATCGATCAGAACCGGACCCGGTCTTCCCATCTTCGCAATACGGAATGCCTTACGGATCGTATCTGCAAGCTGGTTTACATCTTTAACGATAAAGCTGTACTTCGTGATCGGCATTGTCACTCCGGCGATATCAATCTCCTGAAAGCTGTCCTTTCCAAGAAGCGGCACTCCTACATTACAGGTGATTGCGACAACCGGAATCGAATCCATATAAGCTGTGGCAATTCCCGTCACAAGGTTAGTTGCTCCCGGGCCGCTGGTTGCCAGACATACGCCTACTTTTCCTGTTGCTCTCGCATATCCGTCTGCTGCATGGGCTGCTCCCTGTTCATGGGAGGTCAGGATATGTCTGATCTCATCACGATGCTTGTATAATTCATCATATACATTCAGGATTGCTCCGCCCGGGTATCCAAATACAGTATCCACGCCCTGTTCTTTCAGGCATTCTATTACTATCTCTGCTCCATTTAACTGCATGGTGCTTTCCTCCTGGTACTTTCTTTATTTTGCTTTCGGTACTTCCAAAATTGCACCACGGTTTCCTGAAGTAACCATAGAAGCATATCTTGCAAGATATCCGGTCTTTACTTTTGGTTCTCTCGGCTGCCATTTTGCTTTTCTTGCTGCCAACTCTTCATCTGATACATCCAGTTCCAGCTTCAGTTCCGGAATATTGATTTTGATGATATCCCCTTCTTCTACCAATGCGATCGGACCGCCCACAGCTGCCTCCGGTGATACATGACCAATAGATGCACCTCTGGAAGCCCCACTGAAACGTCCGTCTGTGATCAGGGCAACTGTTGATCCCAGTCCATATCCTGCAATGGCTGAAGTAGGGTTGAGCATTTCTCTCATTCCCGGTCCACCCTTTGGTCCCTCATAACGGATCACGATGACATCTCCCGGATTGATTTTTCCGGACTTGATCGCCTCTGTGGCTTCTTCATCACTCTCAAAGATTCTTGCAGGTCCCTCATGAACCAGCATTTCATCGCAGACTGCGGAACGCTTTACAACACTTCCGTCCGGTGCAAGATTTCCTTTGAGAACTGCAAGCCCGCCAGTCTGAGAATATGGATTGTCGATCGGTCTGATAACTTCAGGATTCTTGTTCACGCACCCTTCAATATTCTCACCCACTGTCTTTCCTGTTACAGTCAGGCAGTCTGTATGAAGGAGACCTTTCTTGTTCAACTCATTCATAACTGCGTAAACTCCACCTGCCTCGTTCAGGTCTTCCATATAAGTGTGTCCTGCCGGAGCAAGGTGACACAGATTTGGTGTCTTCTCACTGATTCCATTTGCAAATCAATCTCAAGTCCATTCCGATCTCATGAGCGATCGCCGGAAGATGAAGCATACTGTTCGTAGAACATCCCAGTGCCATATCTACTGTCAGTGCATTCAGGATTGCATCTTCTGTCATGATATCTCTCGGACGGATATTCTTTCTTACCAGTTCCATCACCTGCATACCTGCATGCTTTGCAAGCTGAATCCTTGCGGAATATACTGCAGGAATTGTACCATTTCCTTTCAGCCCCATACCAAGTGCCTCAGTCAGGCAGTTCATGCTGTTGGCTGTATACATACCTGAACAGGAACCACAGGTAGGACATGCTTTATTTTCAAATTCACAGATATCTGCATCATCCATCTTTCCTGCTGCATAAGAACCTACTGCCTCGAACATACTGGAAAGACTGGTCTTACTTCCCTTTACATGTCCTGCAAGCATCGGTCCGCCACTGACAAAGATTGTCGGGATGTTCACACGGGCTGCTGCCATCAGAAGACCCGGAACGTTCTTGTCACAGTTCGGGATCATAACCAGTCCGTCAAACTGATGTGCCATTGCCAGAGCTTCTGTAGATCTGCGATAAGGTCTCTTGTTACAAGAGAATACTTCATACCAATATGTCCCATGGCGATTCCGTCACAAACCGCGATCGCCGGAACCATGATCGGTACTCCTCCTGCCATTGCCACTCCCATCTTGACCGCCTCTGTGATCTTATCCAGGTTCATATGCCCCGGAACGATCTCATTATAAGAACTTACCACTCCGATCAATGGCTTCTGAAGTTCCTCTTCCGTCAGTCCCAGTGCATTGAAAAGGGAACGGTGCGGTGCCTGCTGAATGCCTTTTTTTACTGTATCACTTCTCATTTTCTTATCCTCTCTTTATATAATAGAAATCACCATTTATCATTTAATACAGGAGCAGATCCTGTCACCCATCTCTGCTGTACCGATCTGCTTCCTGCCCTCTGACATGATATCGATCGTGCGGTAACCATCTTTCAATACTGCTGCCACCGCTGCTTCAATTGAATCAGCCTCTTTGTCAAGATCAAAAGAAAATCTCAGCATCATTGCTGCGGACAGGATCGTTGCGATCGGATTGGCAATACCCTGGCCTGCAATATCCGGTGCAGAGCCGCCACTTGGCTCATACAGACCGAACTTCGTATCATTCAGACTTGCACTCGCCAGCATTCCGATCGAACCGGTTACCATGCTCGCTTCATCCGACAGAATATCTCCGAACATATTTTCTGTAAGGACAACGTCAAACTGTGCCGGATCTTTTACAAGCTGCATTGCACAGTTATCAACCAGCATATGTTCTAACTCTACCTCCGGATAATCTGCTGCAACTTCCTCTACGATCTTACGCCATAATCTGGATGAGTCAAGGACATTCGCTTTGTCTACGCTGGTCACTTTTTTTCTTCTCTTCATCGCAATATCAAATCGCGTCTTGCAATTCTGCGGATCTCGTTCTCATTATAAGTCAGCTCATCCTTCGCTGTCACAACTCCGTCGATCTCTTCCGTACTTCTCTTTCCGAATACAGGCCTCCTGTCAGTTCTCTCATGATCATCAGATCAAATCCACGGTCTGCGATCTCCTCTTTCAGAGGGCATGCCCTTTCAGTTCTTCATAAAGAACTGCTGGTCTTAGGTTGGCGAATAAGTTCAGACCCTTTCTCAACTGTAAAAGACCTGCCTCCGGACGTCTGGACGGCTCTAACTGGTACCACGGGGATGTCTTTGCATCTCCACCGATGGATCCCATCAGTACTGCATCACTTGCCTTTGCTGCCGCAAGTGTCTCTTCTGTCAATGGTACTCCGTTCACATCAATGGATGCTCCTCCCATCAGAAGCTGCGTGTAGGAAATAGTATGTCCGTACACTTTTACGACCTGATCAAGCACCTTCATCGCTTCATCTACGATTTCCGGTCCGATTCCATCACCCTTGATTACTCCGATATTCATATTCATATCTCACTCATCCTTCCAAATGTAAAAATACTAGTTCTAATCATACCGCATTTTCGTATGTCTTTCAAGTCTTTCGCTTAAAAAACCGAGGACGCTCTAATATTTTCCGCATTCTGCCTTTCGCTTATTGTATCGCAAAAAGGCGTGTGAAAATGAATTTACATTTTCACACGCCTCTATTCTTTTCTGACCTGACTTAATCCGATCTGCTTATTCTGCTCCCGGCTTTTCGATCTGAGCGATCGCTGATTTCTGCATCGGAATCCTGCAGTTCTTATTATTACCAAACTCTACGATCACATCATCATCTGTAATATCAATGATAACTCCGTAAAATCCGCTGGTTGTCAGTGCTGTATCGCCAATCGCCATATCTGCGAGCATCGCCTGCACTCTCTTCTGTTCTTTCTTCTGTGGACGCATCAGTAAGAACCACATACCTGCGATCAATACAACATAAAATAGAATCAATCCGATTGATGACATTTTTGCTCCTCCTAACTACTTTTGATAGACAATAAATCTACTATACACAAAAATTATTTCTTCAAGCATTTTTACAAGATTCTATAATTTTTTCCTATTTTTGCTCCATTCCTTCCAGTTTCCGTTTCTTATATGCCTTATATTCCCCGGCATCAATCGCATCCCGGATTTCTTCCATCATTGTATTATAGAAATACAGATTATGGAGAACACATAATCTACATACCCAGCATCTCTTTTGCTTTCAGCAAGTGACGGATATAGCACGGCTGTAGCTTCTGCATGCAGGGCAGCCACACCCCTCTTCGATCGGACGGTCATCCAGTTCATATTTTGCATTGAAAAGATTCATCTTTCCATGGTTCGTATAGACATGTCCATGTCTTCCATTTCTTGATGGATAAACACAATCAAAGAAATCTACTCCACGGTCAACCGCTTCAAGAATATTCGCCGGTGTTCCAACTCCCATCAGATAAGTCGGCTTATTTGTCGGAAGATGCGGTACAACTTCATCCAGAATGCGGTACATTTCTTCATGGCTTTCTCCTACTGCCAGACCACCGACCGCATAACCATCCAGATCCAGTTCTGAAATCTGCTGTGCATGTTCAATACGGATATCTTCGTAAACACCTCCCTGGTTGATGCCAAACAACATCTGATGTGGGTTGATCGTATCCGGCAGTGCATTCAGTCTTGCCATCTCATCTTTACAGCGTTTCAGCCAGCGAGTGGTACGTGCCACAGAATTTGCCATATACTTCTTATCAGCCACACTGGATGGACACTCATCAAATGCCATGGCAATCGTAGAAGCCAGATTGGACTGGATCTGCATACTCTGCTCCGGTCCCATAAAGATCTTTCTTCCATCAATATGGGAATTAAAATGAACGCCTTCCTCTTTGATTTTTCTTAATGATGCAAGTGAAAAGACCTGAAATCCGCCCGAGTCCGTAAGGATCGGCTTATCCCAGTTCATAAACTTATGAAGTCCTCCCAATTTTTTACTACCTCATCCCCCGGTCTCACATGAAGATGATAAGTGTTGGAAAGCTCTACCTGCGTCTTGATCTGTCGCAGATCATCCGTTGATACTCCGCCTTTGATTGCAGCGGCAGTACCAACATTCATAAATACCGGAGTCTCGATTGTGCCATGCACGGTCGTCAGACGTCCACGTTTTGCCATCCCGTCTCTTTTTATTAGTTCGTACATAATTAAACCTCATTTATTCTATTACTCATGAATGATGACCGGTGTTCCGACACTCAGTTGGTCATACAGACTTGCTGCCATATTCAACGGCATATTAATGCATCCATGCGATCCCTTGTTCGTCTGATAGATCGTACCACCGAAAGCTGACTGCCAGATTGCATCATGAAAACCTACTCCGGTCCATGTCACACGCATCCAGTAAGAAACCGGTGTCTCATAGATCGGTTTACCTGTAGCCGGGTTGATCGTACCGGTCAGCGTCTTATTTCTTTTAAGTTCCAGAATGGAATATACGCCCGTCGGAGTCACTCTGTCCGGTGTTGGTTTTCCTGTTACCACATCTGTCTCAAGAACAACTGCTCCATTTACAATATACCACATATGCTGGGTTGTAACATCTACTTCTGCATAAGTACTTCCCCAGTCCTGTGCATCATGGGTAGCTGCCGTCTGGACATAAGTTGGTTCTTTCTCGATCACTTCTCCCTTTTTATGCTCTCGATCAATGCTGTGGCTTCTGTTGCCTCATCCACCGACCATCCGTAAGTTCCACCGGAAACATTCACTGTCTTGCCGGTAGGTGTCGTGATCGTTCTTGTCGAACCGACTGTATCATAAGTCTTGCCAAATTCCCGCATCCACTCTTTTACCTTATCCTCATCAAAGGTAACATTCATATTTTCATCATAAGACAGCCACTCTGAGATCAGAGTCTTGTCGACTACGACATTTTCTTTCATCTTATAAGTGATACTGGCTTTCAGATACTCATTCATCGTATCACAGGCCGCCTGGACTTCCGGTGAATCTGAAGTATACTTTGGCAGTGTATAACAACCTTCATCCAGCATATTCAGTTCGTCTTTAAACTCTGTTATGTATTCCTCAACTTCTTTTCCAGCACTTCTGTATCTACTGCGTACCATACACTTCCGGTTCTACAACAAAAGAAGTACCATCGAACTGCGGATGGGCGGCCTGTGGCTCGGTCTGATCCTGCGTCACCGCCTGGATGGACTGAATCTCACTGTCCAGAGCGTTCTCGTCAAAACCTACCTCCACAGTAACATCCGTTGAACTCTTGGAGAAAAATGCTTTCGGCCAGAGCAGCGGATTCTGACTGTCCAGTGCTTTCTGGATGGATCCATTCTCTTTATATTCCAAAGAAATATCCGTTCCGCGAATCACATCTGTCTGCTGGTTCTGCTCTATGATCTTAAGTTCATAACCGTCCACCTGCTCTTTGATGTATTTTTTCACAGCTTCAGCATTCTTTCCCGAAAATCTTTTCCGTTGATTTGCGTATTCACATAAAAATGCCCTATGAAATAAGCTGAAATGCCAAGATAAATCAGCACGATACCGGCAATCACGCCACCGATGATCATCCATCCCTTCTTTCCAAGCT
>ENA-OQDF01000444-OQDF01000444.1-human-gut-metagenome-genome-assembly--contig:-NODE-444-length-16882-cov-1.737392_pt1 | contig 16882 bp, 24 predicted proteins | sample MGYA00242769_ERZ504597 | MGnify/ENA primary metagenome ERZ504597 (study PRJEB26092, sample SAMD00036305) | human gut metagenome | host: Homo sapiens | study: EMG produced TPA metagenomics assembly of...
GGAAGGCAAATGTGTATCCGTGAGCAGTTTCGGTATTACCAAAGAGGTGGCACAAGGCTATCTGGGCGTGGCTGGAGTTTGCGAAAGAGACGCAAAAGGATAACTATTTCTATAATGGAACAAAACCGGATAAGGAAAGCCCTATCTCCTGGAATACTATTATCCAGGCAAGGTGAAAAGTGTGTTCGATGCGCTCGATGAGTTTTATGCAAGTAAGGAGGATTCGGCGTACTACACCTGCTTTGTGGATGAGAACTTTTATGAAAGACATCCCGACCCGCGCATTACGGTACCGGTGCATCTGAAAGATTTTATCAACTGCAAGGACCGTATCTTCTCGCTTGCTACCGACCTCGAGTTCAGCCAAGATGGTAAGAGCGCGGTGTCGCAGTCGGTTTATACGCTGAAACAACGTTCCATTGCCTGCTTCTATGATATGAACGATGAGACTCTCAATAAATTCGGCTTGGAGTCGGTGGAAGAGCAGACGGCCATCCTGTATGAGCCAGAATCGGACCAGAGGGAAGTTTGGGACGGCAGAAAGAATACTTGGCAAAAGCTGGATGGTCAGGTTGGAAATTGTAATATACATGGTATGGAATGGGGGCTTAAAACATCACCTTTCCTATCCGGTTTTATACTGAGGAAAGATGGAAGTCTGAAGGAATCCCGACCGATTAGCGGACAGGCCGACGATCCGGTTATCATGCTGATACGTAACCGTGATTTGAACGGCAACGGCTATCTGGACGAGGAAGAACTGCGCTGGTATGTACCTGCCATAGGGCAATTGGTGGGTATGTGGCTGGGAGAGCCTGCCATGGTAAAAGAAGCCGCCTTGTGGAAAGCGTCTTTCGATATATATATAGGAGCGGAAGGGAAAGAGATAACCGACAATCCCGTACAGGGATATACGGCCAGTACACACGGTTCTTATTCCACAATATGGTCGGAACTGGAGGATACATAAGTCATACGTATCTGAGACACATGATTAGTGTGAGGAGCTTGGGAAGCGGAGTCGTGAGTGGCAGGATGGACAGGGAAGTTTCGTCTCCTTATTACAAATACGATGAAGCAAGCCGTACGCTGGAAGTCTTTTTGGCGGACGAAGCCATGCGCTCGTTCAGTTACCGGGAGCTTCAGCCCCATAACGAACGCGATACGCAGAACCGTCTGTACAAGAAATTCCAGCTGGCACAAGAACCCATGCTGATGGATACGATTGCGGAATTTGAGTGCACTGACCCGAGTCACCTGAGATTTGATAAAGATACTCCCAGTAAGGTAACATGGACAGGTACGACATTGAAACTTATTGAGATAGACAATGCCAAACGAGATAAGTTTACCATAGCCCAAGACTATCACGAAGCAGGAGACGGAGTGACCCCCGCCGGAGCGTGGCGCTTGCCCAATGAACGCGAGCTGACATTGATTCAGCTGGCATTCAACTTCTTCCAGGATGAGGACAACCTGCCTTTCTCGCCCATGGTGAAGCCGGGAGACAAGGATGCCGTAGGTGATGCTTACGGCTGGTACAACCCACTCAGTCTGACATGCGATTTAAGTGATAAAAGGAAGCATAATTTTAAGCACCGGCTTTGCGCCATGTTCCATTGCCGTACGGCGTATTCTTACAGCCGCTATTATCCCGGTAGACACGAATATACGCCTACCGGCTACATACTGAACTATTGGAAGACCGATTCGGAAGGGGAGTTGCTGAAAATTCGCCGGGTAGAAATGCATATGATGCGCTACTATTCAGATGAGAGAGGCATGGTGGAGGAAGACAAGGAAGAACGGAAAAATACGGCAGAGCCGGTGTGTTCTGTGTGCGCGATGTGAGATACTGATCTGTAGGAATAATCGGATAGTTTTCCTTCAAAGAATCTATTCGAAAATGCCAGAGATTGTCAAATTGCATATTTGGTAAAAGATTGTGGGTTTAAGTATGCCGATGAAACATTCCATCATCGGCATACTCATTTTTAAAAGCATACTTTTTAGCATGATTAATTTGTAAAGTATCAATAGATACGCTACACTTTTTCTTTTCGTAGGCAAATCTTAATCCGTATCTTCGTAGCATGAAAGAAGATATACGGAAAATACGGATGCGCAAAAATGGCTTGAGCTATATGGTTAAACGGGTTCTATGACAAAGACTGCCCTTCGGCGAGGGATTCCTGTTTCACGTTATACCCTTGGATAAATCGTGAGAAAGAACAAGGCAAGTCGGATTTGTCCGATAAGTCTAAACGTCCATCAAGACTTGCCAATGTGAAGATAACACCTGAAATTGAAACCACTATCCTTAATCTGCGTGAGACGAGAAGATGGGGGAGCGCAACGGATTGCCAACTATCTGCTTAGGAAGAGAATAAAGCTCTCAGCCATGACGGTGTGGTATGTGTTAAAAAGCATCAAGTCAAGACTGTTGTGAAACGACGTAAAAGTCAGCCTGTACACGATACAGTAAAGAAATTCTAGGAGAGAGGGCTCAGCTGGATGTAATGAAGTACGAAACGGGGCATACCAGTTCACAGCCATAGATGGTTGCACCCCTTTGAGAACTATTCGTGTATATCCCAATAAAAAAGCAGAAAGTACAATTCATTTTTAAATTCATAAAACATAGAAACAAGAAAACTCTTATTCAATAAGCTGTGAACAATCAAAATATATCGCGGATTGTTTTACGCTTTTAAATTCATCGGTCGGGGAACGGCCAGCGCTCTTGTCGGGACCACCCGTCCCGACAAGAATAAAAATTCGCTAATGTAGCAAATCTGTTGTTATGGCACAGATAAAACTTACATCAATGATATTTTGATTTGGTTATTAAGGATCATATTATTATTTGATTCTAGTTTAGGAAGCAGTTTACTTACTTTGGCTTTATTCTTCTCCCATTGATTGGGGTACCTTACATCTTGTAGATGTACGCACTTGTTCGTTTTTGATTCTTACTATGAAGTAAAACATTATTGATTTTGTCTCTTTAGGTTTTACTAGGTTATGGTAGGGGGGTATCTCTTGGACAAAACATTGTTTGATTTCATTGTTTGAAATCATTGTTTCAGCTTTCTTAATAGAATCATTATTTGATGTTTCAGAATGTGCCATAATAGGGTGTTCTAGGCATATAGGCATAAAATAAGACACACAACTATTGCTGTATGTCTTACTCGTGGAGCGTATGAGACTCGAACTCATCACCTCGACACTGCCAGTGTCGCGCTCTAGCCAGATGAGCTAACGCCCCGTTGCCAACGTTTGCAGGCTTGCTTTCGTTTTTGATGGTGCAAATATAATGCATTATTCTGAAATAATTGCTATGTTTGCGAAAGAATTTGAAAAAATAAGTTATGCTGATATATAATACCACTTATCATGTAGAGGAAGGAGAAGACAAAAACTTCCTGATATGGATGCAGGAACACTATCTTCCCGAGGTAGAAAAGAACGGAACATTGTATGCTCCACGTATAGCCCGTATCTTGAGTCATATTGAAGAAGGAAGCATCTGCTATTCTGTTCAGTTTGAGGTGGAAAACTCTGCCAAACTGCATCGTTGGCATCAAGAGCAAGGAGTGAAACTGAACGAGGAATTACTGAATATCTTTAAAGATAAAGTGATTGGCTTTCCTACATTGATGGAGGTAATAGTGTGATACAACCGGTCAAAGAGAAAATAATATTGGGTATAGACCTGGTACACCATTATGGGGTATGGAGTATTGCGTGTGGCAGGTGTCAAGCCGGGAAATGATAGCCATGGGAATTATCGACCTCCGCAAATTTGGAGACCACTATCTGAAGTTACGTCATATTCATGAACGGGTACTGAGTATCATAGAGAGTTATTTGCCTGACGAGCTCGCTATTGAGGCCCCTTTCTTCGGAAAGAATGTACAGTCCATGTTGAAGTTGGGGCGTGCGCAAGGCGTAGCAATGGCAGCTGCTTTGAGCAGGGATATTCCCATTACGGAATATGCTCCTTTAAAAATAAAGATGGCCATCACCGGAAACGGACAGGCATCCAAGGAACAGGTGGCGGACATGTTGCAGCGTATGCTGCATTTTCCTAAAGAGGATATGCCTACTTTTATGGATGCAACGGACGGGCTTGCTGCTGCCTATTGTCACTTTCTGCAGATGGGGCGTCCCACGGTGGAGAAAGGCTATCATGGCTGGAAAGACTTTATTGCCAAAATCCGGATAAGGTGAAGAAGTGATAAGAATTGAAATGTAGAATCTAAAAATAATATCATGAAATTGAATGAACTTGCTATCATTGGAGTGGCCGCAACGACGGTTGTAAGCTGCACTCCCGTGAAGACGGAGTATGCTTCGTACGAACTTACCCTGTCCGTTCGGGTAGTCTGACAGAGATGGAATATACACCTGCTGCCACGCAATTCACATTGTGGGCACCTACGGCGGATGAAGTTCGCCTGATGTTGTTCGAAGCAGGAGACGGAGGGCATGCCTATGAAACTATTTCAATGGAATCCTCTGAAGAAGGAACTTGGAAAACTAAAGTTGAAAAGGACTTGATAGGTAAATTCTACACATTCAATGTGAAAATCAATGATAAGTGGTTGGGGGACACTCCGGGTATCAATGCCAAAGCTGTAGGGGTGAATGGAAAGCGTGCCGCCATCATCGACATGAAATCCACGGACCCCGAAGGATGGGCAGATGATAAACGTCCGGCATTGGCCTCTCCTGCCGATGTGATTCTTTATGAAATGCACCATCGTGATATGTCCATCGACCGTCGTCGGGTATTGAGCATAAAGGAAAGTTCCTGGCATTGACAGAACAAGGAACGGTAAGTCCCGACAAGCTGGCAACCGGCATTGACCATCTGAAAGAATTGGGAGTGACACATGTACATCTCCTTCCGTCTTATGACTATGCCTCCGTTGATGAGACAAGGCTGGACGAGAACAAGTATAATTGGGGATATGATCCGCAGAACTACAATGTGCCTGACGGCTCTTATTCTACCGACCCTACAAACCGGATGTTCGTATCCGGGAATTCAAGCAGATGGTGCAGGCTTTGCACAAAGCAGGTATCCGTGTTGTTCTGGATGTGGTGTATAACCATACTTTCAATACATCCGACAGTAATTTTGAACGTACAGTGCCGGGATACTTTTACCGTCAGCGACCGGACGGAACGTATGCAGACGGTTCGGCTTGTGGCAATGAAACTGCCAGCAACCGTCCGATGATGCGTAATACATGATAGAGTCTGTATTACATTGGATTAATGAATATCACATTGACGGATTCCGTTTTGACTTGATGGGTATCCATGACATCGAGACAATGAACGAAATCCGTAAGGCGGCAACGTCTGTAGATCCGACCATATTTATATATGGTGAAGGATGGGCGGCATCGGCTCCACAGATGGCGGAAGATTCTCTGGCAATGAAAGCCAATACTTATAAGATGCCGGGTGTTGCTGCTTTCTCTGACGAAATGCGTGATGCTTTGCGCGGTCCGTTCAATGACAATCATCAAGGTGCTTTCCTTGCCGGATTGCCGGGAGGAGAGGAGAGCATAAAGTTGGTATTGTAGGAGCCATCAGGCATCCGCAAGTAAATAATGACTCTGTGAATTATAGTAAGGCTCCGTGGCGGAACAACCTACACAGATGATCAGCTATGTTTCCTGCCATGATGATATGTGCTTGGTGGATAGGCTGAAAGCAAGTATCCCGGGTATTACTCCCGTAGAATTGGCAAAGCTTGACAAACTGGCGCAAACAGCCGTATTCACTTCCCAAGGTGTACCGTTTATTTATGCCGGTGAGGAAGTGATGCGTGACAAGAAGGGAGTACACAATAGTTTTGAGAGTCCCGATTCCATCAATGCGATTGATTGGAGACGAAAGGCGGAGCATGCAGATGTATTTGCTTATTATAAAGGTTTGATACAGCTTCGTAAGAAGCATCCGGCTTTCCGTATGGGTGATGCGGATTTGGTGCGTAAGCATTTGGAATTTCTACCGGTTGACGGCAGCAATGTGGTGGTTTACCGTCTGAAAGAAAATGCCAACGGTGATGCATGGGGAGATATTATACTAGTCTTGAATGCCCGTAAGGAGCCTGCCAAACTTACCGTACCCGAAGGTAAATATACAGTGGTCTGCAAGGATGGCTTTATCAATGAACAAGGTTTGGGCACACTGTACGGCCCCGAAGTTGTTGTTCCGGCCCAATCGGCACTGATTATGTATAAATGATGATTGGATGATGCAACAACATACAATACACATAGCGGGGGGCGTAGTACGCAACCCGCTTGTTCGTTTGACAGAGCCTGCCACCCTTGATTTCCTGGCAGGAGAACACATTGCCATTGTAGGACCGAACGGAGCCGGAAAGAGCCTCCTGGTGGATATGCTGACGGAAAAGTATCCTTTGCGTGATGGTGAGCTTACCTATGATTTCTCTCCCTCCCTCACGAAAACTGCCTATGACAATATCAGATACATTGCCTTCCGTGATACTTACGGTTCTGCCGATGCCAATTATTACTATCAACAGCGTTGGAATGCCCACGACCAGGAGGATGCTCCGCTAGTACGCGAAGTGCTGGGAGAGGTAAAAGACGATGTCTTGAGGCGGCAGCTATTTGAACTTTTCAGCATAGAGCCGATGCTTGACAAGAAAATCATTCTTCTCAGCAGTGGGGAGCTGCGCAGGTTTCAGTTGACTAAAGCTTTACTGACTGTTCCCCGAATTCTTATCATGGACAATCCTTTCATAGGGCTGGATGCGCCTACCCGTGAACTGCTTTTTAATTTGCTGGAGCGGCTTACCCGGCTGGGCGAGTTGCAGATTGTCCTTGTGCTTTCCATGTTGGATGACATACCTTCATTTGTTACACACGTTGTGCCGGTAGAGGAGATGAAGGTGGGCGAAAAGATGGAACGTGAGGAGTATGTGCAGGCATTCTGTGCGGACAATCAGATGCGTATTCAGGAAGAGGCCGGAGCGTTGGAGGAATTGCAGCGGCGTATTCTCGATTTGCCCTACGAACATGCGAATTTCACTTCGGACGAGTGGTGAATTGAACGGGGTTAGCATCCGTTACGATGACCGTACCATTCTGAAGGAGCTGGATTGGACAGTGATGCGTGGTGAGAAGTGGGCGCTGAGTGGCGAGAACGGTGCCGGCAAGTCTACCTTGCTTAGTTTGGTTTGTGCGGATAATCCGCAGTCATACGCCTGCGATATCAGTCTTTTCGGACGGAAGCGCGGAACGGGGGAGAGTATTTGGGAAATCAAGAAACACATCGGTTATGTCAGTCCGGAAATGCATCGTGCTTATCTGAAGAATCTGCCTGCCATAGAGATTGTCGCTTCCGGTCTGCACGACAGCATCGGATTGTATAAACGTCCTCATGCCGAACAGATGTCGGTATGTGAGTGGTGGATGGAGATTTTCGGTATTGCCGCCTTGAAAGACAATCCTTTTCTGCAACTCTCCAGCGGGGAACAGCGTCTGGCATTATTGGCACGTGCTTTTGTCAAGGACCCGGAACTGCTGATATTGGATGAACCGCTTCATGGACTCGATACATACAACCGCCGTCGGGTTAAGAAGATTATAGAGGCATTCTGCCATCGTTGGGATAAAACGATGATTATGGTAACCCACTATGAGAATGAATTGCCGCAAACAATTACTAACCGTTTATTCTTGAAGCGAAACCGCTGACCGGATAATAATTACGTCAAGCAAAGATAATAAAGGACTGGCGGGAACCATTTATGGTGTAAATCGTTATATTTGTAATATCAACCATCTAAACATTTATATCATGAAGTTTTTTATTGATACGGCAAATTTGGAACAGATTCGGGAGGCCTATGACTTGGGCGTACTCGACGGAGTTACCACTAATCCTTCGCTTATGGCAAAAGAAGGTATCAAAGGAGTGGAGAACCAGCGTAAGCACTATGTGGACATCTGTAATATTGTGCAAGGCGATGTGAGTGCCGAGGTGATAGCTACCAACTATGAAGGCATGATTAAAGAGGGTGAAGAATTGGCAGCCTTGAATCCGCATATCGTAGTGAAGGTGCCTTGCATTGCAGAAGGTATCAAGGCCGTTAAATACTTCTCGGGCAAAGGTATCCGTACAAATTGTACTCTGGTATTTTCTGTCGGTCAGGCATTGCTTGCAGCAAGGCAGGTGCAACGTATGTTTCTCCGTTTGTGGGGCGTCTCGATGATATCTGTGAGGATGGCATTGCATTGGTTGCGAAGATTGTAGAGATGTACCGTTATTATGGATATACCACCCAGGTACTTGCCGCCTCTATCCGTCATACGGCACATATCATGCAGTGTATAGAGGTGGGTGCTGATGTGGCTACTTGTCCGCTTTCGGCCATTAAGGGTTTACTTAATCATCCGCTGACCGATTCCGGTCTGAGGAAGTTCCTTGAAGATTACAAACGCGTGAACGGATAAACTTAAAATATCCTATAAGCCTATCTTTCAATGTAATTATTGACTAATATTGGTGAGAAATAGAATAAAAAGATTTATTTTTGCGCCTTATATTTAGATATACAATAAGGCACCGATGAAAGATAGGCTCATAGGATTTATTAAGACATACTGCTTGTTTGTCTGCATTTTTGTGTTGCAGAAACCACTATTTATGCTGTTTTACGAATCGCTGTACCCGGATGCCTCGTGTGCGGACTGGTTCAGTGTCATTTGGCATGGGTTACCTTTAGACCTATCTCTGGCTGGTTATCTGACAGCTATTCCCGGTTTTCTTTTCATAACCTCTGTATGGACACTTTCTAAATCCCTTCATCGCATCTGGTGCGGTTATTTCCTCTTCATTTCTGTTCTTCTATCCATTATTTTTACTGTAGATTTAGGATTATACGAGTATTGGGGATTTCGTTTGGATGCCACACCGTTGTTCTATTTCTTTTCTTCTCCTAAAGAAGCAGTGGCCAGCGTCAGTATCTGGATGGTGCTGGGGGGAATTGTTGCAATGGCTGTTTATGCTGTCGTGCTGTATGTTGTTTTCTACAGCATCTTGTTGCAGAAGAAACTGTTGCTGCAGATGAAACTGCCTTATCGTCGCCTGAAGGTGTCAGGTATATTGTTGCTGATGACGGGGCTGCTGTTTATTCCTATCCGTGGAGGCTTTACAGTATCTACCATGAACGTGGGGAAAGTCTATTTCAGTGCCGAGCAGCGTCTGAACCATGCAGCTATCAACTGCATCAGTTCTGATGGAATCTCTTGCCAAGCAGAAGGACTTTAGCAAGCAATACCGTTTTATGGAAGCTGCGGAGGCCGACCGGCTTTTTAAAGACATGCTTGAACCCGCAGTTGCCGGTGGTCAAACGGAAGAGACGGATTCTGTGCGGCAATCTGCCGATTCGCTGCATACTTTATTCAATACTCAGCGTCCCGATGTACTCTTTGTGATTCTTGAGAGTTTTTCCTCCAGGTTGATGACAGCTTTGGGAGGTGAGCCGAATATTGCCATCCATCTGGATAGCTTGAGTAAGGAAGGGGTGCTCTTTACGAACTTCTACGCCAACAGTTTTCGTACGGACCGTGGACTGGTGGCTATCTTGAGTGGCTATCCTGCCCAGCCCACTACGAGTATTATGAAGTATCCCCGTAAAACGCAGTCCATTCCTCCATTGCAGGCAGCTTGCGGAAGGCGGGTTATGGTACCAAGTATTATTATGGCGGTGATGCCGACTTACCAATATGCGTTCCTACCTGATGTCATCGGGCTTTGAAGATATTGTTTCCGACCAGGCTTTCCCGTAACGGAACGTTAAGTAGTGGGGGCGCACGACCATCTCGTATTCAACCGTCTGCTGGAAGACTTGAAAACCGAAGCTGCCGAAGGAACTGCAGAAGAGAAAACTCCTCATTTCCGTGTCTTGCAGACCTCCAGCAGCCACGAGCCTTTTGAAGTACCTTTCCGTCGTCTGGAGAATGACCGGCTGAACGCCTTTGCCTATACGGATAGTTGTGCAGGTGATTTTGTAAGACAGTTCCGTGAGCTCCCCCAGTGGAAGAATACGGTGATTGTGTTTGTTCCAGACCACTTGGGAGCTTATCCCGAACATATCGACAATTTGTCGGTAGAACGCTACCGGATACCTCTGTTGATGGTGGGCGGTGCCATCCGAGAGCCGAGGCGCATTGACGTCTATGGCTCGCAACATGACATTGCAGCCACGTTGCTGGCCCAATTGGCGCTGCCCCATGAAGAGTTTGTCTTCAGTAAAGATATGCTTAATCCCGCTTCCCCTCATTTCGCGTTCTTTACCGTACCCGATGCTTTCGGTATGGTGACAGCGGACAACCAGGTGATATTCAATTGCCAGGCAGGTGCTGTGGTAGTGGATGAGGGCACGGCAAAGGGAAAGAACTTGCCGTTGGGCAAAGCCTATCTGCAGAAATTGTATGACGATATAGCAAAAAGATAAAGGAAGATAATTAAAGTATAAGAGTATAAAGTATAAGAGTATAAAGTATGACAGCACTTATGGATGTCTTGCAAGGGGCGATAGATATAGACACAAACATATTCCTTTTCATCAATGGGATGCACAACACCTTTTTCGATTACTTTATGAGTGCCTACAGCGGTAAGTGGGTCTGGGTGCCGATGTATGCTGCCATTTGGTATGTGATGCTGCGCAACTTCCATTGGAAGTGACTTTGTTCTGCATGGTCGGTCTGGCACTCGTAATTACCATTGCCGACCAGACGGGGGCAACATTGATACGCCCGTATGTGGAACGCCTTCGTCCCGCCAATCTGGAAAATCCCATATCCGATATGGTGCATATCGTAAACGGACATCGAGGAGGGCGTTATGGATTCCCCTCCTGTCATGCTGCTAATACTTTTGGCCTGGCATTCTTTGTTCTGGTTTCTTTTCCGTAAACGATGGCTCACTGTGTTTATGATGGGATGGGCGTTGCTGACCTGCTATTCACGTATCTACTTGGGAGTGCATTATCCGGGCGATCTCATCGCGGGAACATTGGTTGGATTGATTGCCGCATACATTGTATATCGCCTTTTCCTGAAGTCAGCGGTATAAGACCATGAAGAAGTCCCCCATATTTATGCTCCCATATTGGTGGGCGGATTGACGATAGTTGGGATATTGATATATTCCACGGTGATGATATTGCAGGCTCAGACTGATGATTTATCGTCACCATTGCTTCCCTCGGACGTATATTTAGTCGTGAAGTGTAGCTTTGCGTGGTGGAATACGTTGTGTAAGCATACTCTTTTTGTTGAACAGGTTGTTGAGGCTTGCTTCCAATCTCCATTTTTTTCTTTTATAGATAAGGGATGCATCTGCGAACACGGTGTTGAGATGTGCGTCCCTCCTAAGTCATTCCGGTAATGCTCGCCGGATAGCCGTAGGTCTACCTGCCCGATACTGAATGTGAGATGTAGCCGTTGTACGAAGTCCAGTAACGGGGTGAGACGGGTATCACTTCCTATCTTACTGCCGCCATAGCCTAATGTGGCATGATATTCCGCTTCAAAAATATCTGCGGGAGACCAGATTATTTTAGGCTCTGCTTTCAGATAATCATAACGATAGGTCTGCAGAAGACTTTGCCGGTTACCCTCGCTGTCAGCCAGGCGGGTAAGCTGTTCGCCATTGCTGCGACTGAGTAGTAGGGTGAGTGAGGTTTTCAAATGCCAGTCGTATATACCTTTGGACAAAGTACTGCTGAGATTCCAGCTATCGTTATGGTTCGGTAGTTCACGACGAGTGTAGACAATGGCATTTTCGGAAACACTCTGTTCGAAAAGAGTATTCCGGTTGCTGCGGCTGTAGGTTAGTGCGGCAGTGATGAAAAATTCCTGTACAGTGTTTTTGTACTCTCCGTAGAGATTGTAGGTTTGCGTGAGGCTGGTAGGGAAAAGTCCGTTGCCGTCTCGCCAGGTGCGGTAATCAGTTTGGTAGAGTCCCGGATACAAGTCGGAGAAGTCTTCTGCCGAGCGTTTCTGACTGCCATAAAGGGAGAACGTCCAATGATAATCCAGTTTATAGCGCAAATACATGGACGGATTGAAGAACAGGAACGAACGCTGTTGTGAGAAATACCGATCTGCTTTCAGAGGAAGCGAAAGTGTAGCCAGCCATTTTCCACGTTCCAGCTGGAAGTAGGGGGTAATATACAATGACAGATGCGAAGCATTGAAATCATTGGGCTGTCTTGTCGGAGTATATTTCAGGGTAGCCCGTTCTCCTTGTATTCCTGCCTTATATTGTTGGGTAAATCCATCATACTTTCGTAGATATGCGGCACTGTTATCTGTGTAGAAGTTGTGCTGGTTGAATTTACTTTTTCCTTCTTCGAGTAGTAAGGATGCAGGCTGGTAAGCATACTGTGTCGTCGAACGAAATTCCCAGGTTCCGCTTTCCCGGTTTCGGATAAGATTGAAGTAGTTTCCGGCACTTAGCTGTGACGTTTGCAGAGTTTGTCCCAGTTCCTCCGAACATCCGCGATTTATTTCTCCGTCTACGGTGAAGCGGTTGGATATATAATTCCGGTTGCTGTTATCTTCATAACGCAGTTCCAGATTAGCGATGTCACTTCTCAGACGATAATGGTAGGTTTCGTCTATTTGTATGGTATCTGTCGGTTGATAATAGATTTGGGTATTTCCCCGTTGCTGTCGGATTAGCTCATGAGTATATCCGGCTTGCAGGCGTAAGCTGCGGTCATCATTCCATTTGTACATACGGTTGCCGTTCAGGGTGTGGGTTTCATTGAATAATAAGCGATTCTTGTCTAATGGTGCGCTGATGCCGGCTGGGAGAGAAAACCGGAAAGCGGAACTTGTTGCTGGCCATTTCCGGTCAGTTTGGTTTGCTCGTTGCTGAGGTCCTTGCCATTGTTATTTGTCTTGTAATTATAGACACTCTGTTTTCCTTTACCCAGTTGAAGGGCATTCAGTCTGCCTTCCCACAGGATTTTGTTGTTGTCACTCCATCCGGTTCCCAGAGTACCGTTTGCTATCCATTGATCGCGTACTTTCGGATCCAGTTTCAGGTTCAATGCCACCTCATCGGAATTGATTTTTCCTTTCAAGGCCTTTACTGACTGATAGTTCTCCATGATTTCCGCACTCTTTACGGCTTTGGCACTCAGGTTGTTGTTGATTTGGTTATAACGTCCGCCTGTCACGTCCATTCCTTCCACAAAGTAGTGGTCGATGGCTTTCCCTTTATACTTAACCTGTCCGTTTTCATCTACATCCACGCCCGGAAGTTTCTTCAATACATCCTTTATGTGCACATCTTTAGATGAAGCAAACTGTGCCAAGTCATATCTCACCGTATCTTTCGGGTATTGATACGTCCGGGACGTATTTGTACTTCTTTTAATACGATGGCTTCCGGTTGTAGCTGAGATTCAGGATTCCTGCCGCATTGATATTCCGCATTTCTCTCTTATAGCCTAACAAAGAAATATTGAGTTGCAGCATTCCGCTATGCTTCCACGGCAAAGAAAATTGTCCTTTGGCATCGGTCAATGCATAGTCTATCGTTGTGTTTCCGCGTAATACACTAATCATTACAGCTTCCAGCGGTTGATTGGTTTCTGCATCTGTTATCTTGCCGCTCAACGTCTGTGCGTAGGTAGGCGACAAGAAACGAAAGAGAAACAGGAAAAATAGAATGATAGTTTTTTTATTCATACACTGCAATAATTGATTGTTTGGCAATTGAAGTTTGTTGTAATTTTTATACAATTATGATAATTTCATAATCCGTTGATTATCAATGTGCAAAAAGAGAATATTTAAGTATACGACTGAGTGGCATTCACTATACGACTGAATAGGGTTCAGTATACGACTGAAATGCATTCAGTATGCGATAGATTTCACGAATGCTTACGGGTGTGGAGAAATATTATCGTTCCAGTGGATTATAAGGAACGTTTTTCGGGTTCTTGGTTGCATTGCCATGTTCATCACTAACCTTAACGGTGACGTTCGGCATGCTTCCGGTGATAAATCCTACCGGATCGGCATAATAACGTTCGTGCACTTTGTTGTATGCTTTGCGGTTCATCGGTTCGTGCTTCTTTCCGTCGAAAGTATCGGCCGATATGTGTGGCATTGCTCTACACCTGTGGCAGTGAATGAATAATGCCCTTCACTGTCTTCGGCTTTCAGTATCAGTCCGGGCAGTCCGCAAAGCTTCCATGGACCTTCGCTTATGGGTATTTCTGCAGTAAACCATGCCGTCCATGTACGGCCTTTGAATTGACATTCGGCTTTGCTGCAAAGGTAGGAGAGGACACTATCGTTTTCTGCCAGTATCTTCCACTGCGGACGTTCATCCGTTTCTTCGCAACGCAGGCGCGTCATGCCTGCCACTTCATCGAGGGTCGCTACTTTTCCGGCAGGATAACCTCTGAAGGTTCGTTCGCTCAGTTTGCTTGTTCCGTATTGTTTCAGATGTTCATTAATCGTTTCCTGCGAGGCTTTATTGGCGAAGTCTACTGCCAGTACAGAGTCGCAAACATACTTGGTGTAACTGTAGAACTTAGAGAGATTTTTACCGACTTCCAGCATCATGGTTTCTTCCGTAACATTTTCCGGCTTTTCCGTATTACTGATACAGCGTGTTTCATATTGCACAAGGATTTGTGCTTCACCGATGGTATCATTCTGTATTTTCGTTCCATCAGAAACGATGATTTGTGCCTTGCTTGTGATGCGAACAATATAGCGAGACACAGATTGAGGAAAATAATTCTTGCACTCATAGTTTTTACATTTTTAGAGGTTTTACATATTGCTTCCAGCGATTATTGTACTGCAAAACTATGCGGATTTTGCTTCAGAAGAGGCTGAAAGTTATTACTGAAATATTACTCAATGCATAATATCTGCCTCGCACGTACCTATATTTGCAAGCTAACTTCTACCTTTGCCGGTACTAAATGAAAGTCTTTCTAAGTGAGACTAAAAAAGAACAATTATGGAACAACGGATTAAGATCGTTTGGATATTCTCCATCGCATCGATACTGCTTATTACCTGCGGACAGGTCTACTGGTTGCGTAATCAGTATCAGTATATGAATGATGAACAAATCAATGGTATTTATGATTGCATCTTGCAGACCGCCCAACAGTATGACTCTATCCGTACTCCCCAACCCAAAAGGTGCTTAGCAATACCAATATGTTCTTCTATCAGCTTAGCAAATCCATTGATTTGGAAAAGCGGACCACTATCGACGAATTAATTTTGGGTGTTCTGAAAGGGCGGGACTTGAAGAGCTTGGGCCAAAAGAATATAGAAACTCTCAAAATAGAGCAGCAGGACTCTGCCAGTACAGATGATAAAGAGAGAGAGGCAAAGCGTAGGAAATGGGCATTGGCGTTAGACACCCTTTTGCCGGAAGAGCGGCTCATTGCGAAGGATTCATTCAAAATCAATATGTCCGATAAAGATGCTCCTAATTTGAACTCTATTATTAATCTTTATCGTTTGGAGTTGGATGTGCCTTTTGCGTTGCAGCAATTTGATTCCTTGCTTGCCATACGTTTGGACAAACAAACGTTTACTACGCATCTGGTGGTTTCCGAAGATTCCATTTACCAGTGGAATGCGGAACTGAAACGGCAAGGTACATTGTTCAATCCATATATAGAAGTAATGTATCCTTATAATCCCCTGAAACGCCAGTTTGTGCTTGTTTCCGTGAAGGTTTCACCTCATGTGGTACTTGTGCGTATGGGTTGGCAGTTAGTGGGCAGTATATGTCTGATATTTCTGCTGGGGCTTTGTCTGCTGTTTCAGATAAAAACCATCTTGAAGCAACGGCGGATAGACGAACTGCGAAAAAGCTTTGTAAACACTATGATACATGAACTGAAACGTCCCGTCCAGGCTCTGAAAATGTGTATAGCCTTTCTCAATGACAAGTCTATGCGAACAGATGAGAAAGCGATGGATGAAGTGATTCACGATTCCATGTCCGAGCTGGATAACTTGTCGGCCTATCTTTCAAAACTACGTGATATGACGCGTGCCGATGATGAACACACGCAGCTTTCCGTCCGTACATTTGATATAAAGACGAGTTTGGAAAAGCTTGTCCGGCTTTACCATGTTCCTGAGGGTAAGGATGTTGCTATTGAAACCCATTTCAGTTCGGAGACTCTGGTAACGGCAGACCCGGTGCATGTTTCTAATATTATCAGTAATTTGATAGAGAACGCCGTAAAGTATTCGGGCAAGTCTGTGCATATTGTTGTAGATTGCCTTTTGCAGGATCACCAATTGACGATACGTGTGTCTGATGATGGCATCGGCATTCCGGTTTCCGAACAGAACTGTGTATTCGATAAGTTCTATCGGGGCAGTAATCTTCCGACCGTTCATTGCCCGGCATTGGTCTGGGGTTGAGCTATGTAAAGTTGCTGGTAGAGGCGCATCATGGAAGCATTTCTTTAAATAGTCAGGCAGGCAAGGGAACAATGATTGAAATTAATATTCCCCAATAAGTCCGTGCTAACCCGCATAATCCCTACTCTAAAATAACCAATGATATGAAAGCCTTGAAAATACTTTTTGCCGATGATGATTTGAAATATTCAATGCTGCTGAAGCGCTTTCTTGAGAAGGAAGGCTATGAAGTGACTTATGCCGGAAACGGGAAATTGCTCTGGAACAATTTCCGCTCATAAAGCCTGATTTGGTATTGCTCGATATCAATATGCCCGGTTACAATGGCTTTGAAGTGGCTGAACGCATCCGCGAGACGGATAAACACGTCTTGATCTTTTTCC
>ENA-OQDF01000445-OQDF01000445.1-human-gut-metagenome-genome-assembly--contig:-NODE-445-length-16881-cov-1.966277_pt1 | contig 16881 bp, 22 predicted proteins | sample MGYA00242769_ERZ504597 | MGnify/ENA primary metagenome ERZ504597 (study PRJEB26092, sample SAMD00036305) | human gut metagenome | host: Homo sapiens | study: EMG produced TPA metagenomics assembly of...
CCTCTGGCGAAAAGGAAAAGCTTCTCGCCCTGCCAAAGCCTCCCTCTCAGAGGGAGGTGGCATCGCGCAGCGATGACGGAAGGAGTATATTTTTACACATACGTACCCTATTTTATCCGAAAACGCTCCATAATGCAAGTGTTTTCGTTATTTTTTCAGGATGATGCAGGGCAGAGGGGCGGTTTCGGCCCAGTTGGCAAAATCACACACCAGAACGGTAAAACTTTTGAGCGGAAGTGCCCGGAGATATTCCAGCACCGTCTGCTTTTCATCCGTGCCGATGACCTGCCGCTGTAGAGGATGGCGCTCACCACGCCGCCGGGGCGCACGGCTTCCAAAGCCGCCTGCAGGGCGGGGATGCTGCTCTGCGCGGTGGAGAACACTGCGTGGTCGGCCCCGGGCAGCCAGCCAAGTTGAACATCACCGCATCTGCCGTGCCGGGCTGCACAATCTGTAAAAGGTCTGCGTGGCTTTGGCAGTGCAGCTCATACCGGGCGGCAGGCACGCCCAGCTGCTCCAGATGCTTCCGGGTGGATGCAATGGCAGCTTCCTGCACGTCAAAGCGACTACCTTTCCTTCCGGCGCGGTGATGCCGCACAGAAAGGCCGTGTCGCCGCCGTTGCCGCAGGTAGCATCGATGCAAAGGCGCGGCTGTGCCAGCCGCGCGGCCAGAAGTCCTGCACGAACTTGACGGCGGTCAGGTCCGGCGTGCGGCGGCGCACCAGCTGCCTGCCTTCTGCCGCAAAGCCGAACTTTGCCCAGAACGCAAGCTCTGCGGCATCGGCGGGCAGCGGGGCGGTAAATACGGTAGCCTTTTCGCGGTCGTATCCGGCGTAGGCGCGCAAGGCTTCTTTTAGTAGATAGGAGCCGTAGCCTTTGCGCCGCCACTGCGGTTCGATGCCAAACGCGGTGATGGCAGCCCCCTTTGCGGCGGGCGTGAGCGCGCAGAAGCCGATCTGTGTTTTTTCCTTATAGAGGGCAAAGCCCTCGTCTGTGCGGTGCAGTTCCATGGTGTGTTCCTCCTGAATTTACGCTTTTACAATAGCAAGCGCAAAGGCCGCTGTCAAGGGCGGAAAGTGCGTCTTTATTTCACAGTTTCTTCACGGCGCGCGCGATTGATTTTCACAATTGACGGTTACAATAGGAGCAGTTCAAAGGAACAGGGCTCCTGTGGACGTATCCCTTACGGAAAGGAAGTATCAGCATGGACAATGAGAACAAATGGGAATATGATTATTCCTCTCAGGATAAAAACGAAAGCGGAGATACCGGTTATCCCAATGTGGGCAGCAGCGGCATGAACACCGCCAACCAGTACAACGACCCGCAGCCGGAACCGGAGACCGCTTACACCGCCCCGCAGACAGACAACGGCGCAGGCGGTGCAACGCCGCCGGTACATCCGGTACAGCCGCAGGACGCGCAGCCCCCTAAAAAGAAGAAAAGTTTAATGGCAAGCGCGTTGCACGCAGCGCCGTGGCGCTGGTGCTGGCCGCAGCCATGGGCTTTGCGGGCGGCTTTGTGGGGGCAAAGTTTGGCGGCAGCGGCAAGGTGGTCATTCAGCAGGTGGCACCTTCCTCTACGGCCGACAGTGCATCCGGTTCGGATAGTTCCATCACCGCAGCATCCAGCAGCGGCAGCAGCCTGACCACTGAACAGGTGGCTGATCTGTCAGCCCCAGCGTGGTGGTCATCACTACGGAGCAGGTGGTCTACTCTCAGTGGTCGTGGTACGGCCAGAATCAGGTGGAGAGCGGTGCCGGCAGCGGCGTGATCATCAGCTCGGACGGCTACATCCTCACCTGTGCACATGTGGTGGACGGCGCTTCCACCATCACCGTTACCATTGGTGACAAGGACTACACCGCCACCCTTGTGGGCGAAGATACCACCAGCGATATCGCGGTCATCAAGATCGATGCTGACGGCCTGACCCCCGCCACCGTGGGCAACAGCGACAGCCTGAAGGTGGGCCAGAGCGTGATGGCTGTGGGCAACCCGCTGGGTGAGCTGGGCGGCACCGTGACCGGCGGCATGATCAGCGCTTTGAACCGCAGCGTCACCATTCAGGGCAGCAGCTCTGTGAACACCATGTCCCTGATCCAGATGGATGCTTCGGTCAGCCCCGGCAACTCCGGCGGCGGCCTGTTCAATATGAACGGTGAGCTGGTCGGCATTGTGAATGCAAAATCCTCTTCCAGCGACGCCGAGGGTCTGGGCTTTGCCATCCCCATCAACGATGCCATCAAGGTGGCACAGGAACTGCTGGAGAACGGCTATGTGACCGGACGGCCTTATTTGGGCATCACCTATCTGGCCGTGACCGACGCACAGACTGCTTCTCAACTGGGCGTGAATGCTACGGCGTTTACGTTTGTGGAGGTGGTCAAGGGCGGCCCTGCCGAAAAGGCAGGCCTGCAGGCCGGTGACCGCATCGTAAGCGTGGACGGCACCGAGATCGCCTCCAAGGACGACCTTGGCACCCTGATGCAGAAGCACGCAGCAGGCGACACCCTCTCCATCACCATTGCGCGTGAAGGCCAGATGCAGACGGTCAATGTGACACTGGGCGAAAAGACGGCTTCCAACAGCTGAGCAAAATAGAAAACAGGAGCGGATGAGAGTTTTCCATCCGCTCCTGTTTTTATATCTGTCCAAAGATGGTGGCACTGTAAGGCATCAGCACGGCCTCGTGCTCATACACTCTTGCCGGGCCGCGCCACAGGCTGGACGAGATGCCGTCGCTCAGCATCTGCCAGCGCCCAACCGGCAGCGGCACGACCTTGCTGATCTCGGTGGGGTTATAGAACACGCACAGCGCCTGCCATGCTGCGCCGTCGCCCCACTGGGCGGCAGCTGCCAGCCACCAGCGGCTGCTCCAGTGAGAAAAATACAGGGCATCCGGCGCGTGGGGGTCGGTGCTGGAAAGCCGCGGAAACCTTGCCCGCAGCGCCAGCAGGCCGCGGTAGTAGTCCACCAGTGCATGATATTTTTCGGCCCGCTCCCAGTCCAGCCGGTTCAGCGCAGGCGAAGAGCGGTAGCTGTTGCCCTTCCCTTTTTTGGTGCGGGCAAACTCCTCGCCCGCCTGCAGGAAAGGCAGGCCGAAGCTGGTCAGGTAAATGCCCGCCGCCAGCCGGTTCTGGGCAAGGGCTGTGCCGTCTGCCGCCGTGAACTCCGGCTTTTCGTACCGCACCAGCAGCAGCTTGTCCCACAGGGTGAAGTTGTCGTGGGCGGAAACATAGCTCACGATCTGGCTGGGCGCGTGGGACGGCAGACGGTCGCTGCGGCACCATGCCGCCACTGCGCCGCCGATGTCCCAGAAGCTGCCGGGCCTGCCCTCCACATAGCCCGGCTCCCGGGCGTTGAAGCAGCCGCCCTTGATGGTGTCGCGGGTGTCGTCGCAGAAGATGCCGATGCGATCGTTCAGCATGGCAAGATTCGCCTTGTTGGCCTCGTACCGGTGCAGCTGGCTGCCGCCGCCCTGCCACGGCTCGCCGTACATCAGGATATCCCGCCCGCCGGCAGCGTATCCAGCGCGGCGCGCACCGCGTTGATGGTCTCCACGTCGTACAGACCCATCAGGTCGAACCGGAAGCCGTCGATGTGGTATTCCTGCGCCCAGTAGAGGATGGAATCGATCATATACCGCCGGGCCATGGGCCGCTCGCTGGCAAATTCGTTGCCGCAGCCGCTGCCGTTGGAAAAGCTGCCGTCCTCGTTCTGGCGGAAAAGTAGCAGGGCACGGTGCCGTTCAGCGGGTTCTCATTACGATACATGTGGTTATACACCACATCCATCACCACACCGATGCCCGCCGCGTGCAGGGCTGCGATCATTTCCCTGCACTCCCGGATGCGCACCTCGCCGCGGGTGGGGTCGGTGGAATAGTTGCCTTCGGGCACATTGTAGTTGGTGGGGTCATAGCCCCAGTTGTACTGCCGCAGCAGCGGCTTTGCCTCGTCCACGCTGCCAAAATCAAAAATGGGCATCAGCTGCACATACTTCACGCCAAGCCGCTTTAAATAATTCAGGCAGGTGGGGTGGATGCCGTCCCCGTGCAGGGTGGTGCCTGCTGGGTAAAGGCCATGAACTTGCCCCGCCATGCCGGGCGCACGCCGCTGGCAGCGTCCTGCGAGAAGTCGCGCACGCTCACCTCCCACACCGCGCGCTGCTCCGGCGGGATGACCGGACGCACATCCCGCTCCCACCCGGAGGGGGCGGTGCGGGCAAGGTCCACGATCATGCTGCGGGTGCCGTTCACGCCTGCCGCACGGGCATAGGGGTCGCCGGTCTGGCGCGAAATGCCATCCACTGTGACCGTATAGGTATAGTATCGTCCGTGCTGGTCGCCGGGCAGATAGATGCTCCACACCCCCTGCTGCCCCCGCTCCAGCGGCAGAGTGCCTATGGGCTCACCGCCGCTGCCTTTGCGGTAAAGGCTGACCTCCACCCTCTGCGCCGTGGGTGCCCACAGGCGCAGATGGGTGCCGGAAACAGCATATTCCTGCCCCAGCGGGCCGGTGTAGGTGGTTTGAAGGTCAAAGGAGATGCTCTCGTATAGCGTTTTCAGTTCGGCGGGCGTTTTGACGGTCATAGTTTCTTCATTCCTTCTTGCAGATTTCCTATCAGATATAAGTGTAAACACCGGCGGTCTTTTTTGCAAGAGGGAATTGCAAAAGCTGTCCGGGTACACTATACTGGAAGAAAACGACAAAAACGGAGGGCAAACCATGGCATATACCGACGATTGGGAAAACCTTATGAACGGTGTGTTCGGTGCAGGGGGCAGGCCGCGCTTTGGCGGCACCGCCCAGCCGGAGGCAAAGCCACAGAAATCCGGGACCTCAGCCGTGCCGGACCTGAACGCTGCTCTGCTGGAAAACCAGAAGCAGCTGGATGCCCTGCTCAAAAAACAGAACGCCCAGCTGAAAACGCAGGACACTGCGGTGCAGTCTGCTCTGGAGGACAGCCGCCAGATGCTGCGGGATATGGAAGCGGACGGCCTGCTTGCCAAGGGCACTGCCGATGTGACCGCAGAGCACCTTGGCAGCTTTGAGGGCCTTGCCGCCGAGGTGAAAAAGACCGTTCTCGGGCAGGATGCCTTTGTGGACAGCGTGGTGCGCGCCATGCGCCGGCCCTTTGTGCTGGGCACCGAGCGCCCGGCAGCACGCAATGTGATCCTGCTGTGCGGCGGAGCCGGTACGGGGCGGCATTTTGCGCTGGCAGAGACGCCCGCATCATGGCGGCGCGGGGCCTTTTGCAGAGCGACAAACCGCGGTGGTGGACCTTGCCTCTACCCCAATTCCGGTGCGGAAAAGCTGTTTTTGCAGGATCTGTATGCGGCCCTGCACGCCCCCGGGGAGATCGTGATCTTTGAGCATTACGAGAGCTGCCATGCGGCCTTCCTCAAGACTCTTGCAGACCTTGCTGTGAAGGGCAGAGCACCGCTTTCCAGCCGGTATCTTGTGAACAAGGAAGCATCCTTGTGGATGCAGGCACGGCGCTGGCACCGAGCGCGGTGAGCAGTATCACGCCCTGCGGCAAGTACCTCATCTTCTTTCCCGCAAGGGCCGGGACGCGCTGGCAGATAAGTTCGGTGCGCCCTTTGTGGCAGCGGTGGGCGATGTGTGCGAGACCAGCGCCTTTGCCCCCGAGGACCTTGCAGCGCTGGCGGCGCAGCAGCTGAATGCGCTGGCCCAGAAGGTGAGCGCACGCCTTGGGTTGACCCTCTCTGCCGGGGCCGATGTGCGGGACTATGTAGCCGCCCGGTGCTCTAAGGAAAAGGGTGCGGCGGGCCTTGCGGAATGCTGCAATAAAATGTTCCGTGCCCTGAGTGAATACTGCCTGCAGACTGATGCAAAGCTTACCGGCACCGTCACCCTGACCGCAAAGCCGGAGGGCGTATGGTTTTGCCTGAACGACCAGCCCGAGCAGGAGCTGTCTGCCCTGCTGCCTGCCGAGTACACGGGCGCTGTAGATGAAATCCGCGCCGAACTCAACGGCCTTGTGGGCTTGAGGCGGTCAAGGAGTATGTGTTCGGTCTGGCGGATAACCTGCAGGTGCAGCAGCGCCGCGCGGCGGCAGGCTTCAAGACCGCCAGCCTTTCCATGCACATGATCTTCACCGGCAACCCGGGCACCGGCAAGACCACCATTGCCCGGCTGGTGGCAAAGTACCTCAAGGCCATCGGCGCGCTGAAGGGCGGCCAGCTGGTGGAAGTGACCCGCGCCGACCTTGTGGGCCGCTACACCGGCCACACCGCCCCGCTGACCAACAGCGTCATCGAGAGTGCGCTGGGAGGCGTGCTGTTCATCGACGAAGCCTACAGCCTCTACCGCGGCGAACAGGACAGCTTTGGTCTCGAAGCCATCGACACCCTTGTGAAGGGCATGGAGGATCACCGGGACGAACTGGTGGTCGTTCTGGCGGGCTACACCCGGGAGATGGAGGTGTTCCTTACCGCCAACAGCGGTCTTGCCAGCCGCTTCCCCAACAAGATCGAGTTCCCGGACTACACGGCAGACGAGCTGCTGGACATCACCAACGTGCTGGCAAAGGGCAAGGGCTACCGCCTTGCCGAGGGCTGTACCTTCCCGCTTTTGGGCTACTACAAGCGCCGTCAGGCGCTGGACAGCCGCACCGCCGGCAACGGCCGTCTTGCCCGCAACACGCTGGAAAAGGCCATCTTCCACCAGAGCCGCCGCCTTGTGGCAGAACCTGCCGCCGAGCTGGACCTGATTTTGCCCAGCGATCTGGAATTTGAGGAGTGAGAGATTCAGAATGGCCTCCGCTTCGCTCTGGCCATGCTCAGCGGAAGAATTATTTATAGGAACAGCAAACCCCGGCAGGCTGCGGCCTGCGGGGTTTGCATTTTTCACGGATGGAGTCGTACCGGAAAGCAGCATCTGGCGCTCTGGCTCCACAGGGCAGGACGGTGCCGTGAAATTATTTCCTGCCGGAAACGCTGCATCTCCCGGTCCGGGCCTTCCCTGTGAAAAAGGTTCCGGAAAAATCCGCAGATTTTCCGGAACCTGATTATAAATATCATTTCATCTGATGATGGCCAGAGCGAAGCGGAGGCATTTTAATCGTGCTGCTTCGCAAGGGCCTGCACCATATCGTGTATCCCCTTGCGCACCTCGGCGGGAGCCGTTACTTCCACCTTGCCGCCAAAGCCGCACACCCAGCCGTAGAACTGGGGGCTGACGCATACCGGCACATCAAAGTGAAAATATGCACCGTCTTCCTCCGGCACGAACAGCGGCGTTTTGCCAAAGCGGTCGCGCATGGCGCTTTCCAGGTCGCGGTGCAGCGCAGGGTGACCCGGTGCTCCGGCCCGCCGAACATGTTGAAGTGCTTGCGCAGATAGGCGGGCAGGTCGAACTGGCGGAACTCGGCCTTGCCCCGGCGGGCATCGCCCAGCACCGTCACGGAAGACATGCGGTCCACGCGGTAGTTGCGGATGCCCGCAGGCTCTTTCTCGTCCTGATAAGCGATAAGGTAGTAGCAGCCGTTTTCCCATGCCAGCTGCCATGGGCTGACGGTGCGGGTGCCGCCGTCCTTGTAGCGGAACCGCACCATTCTGCCCGCATTGATGGCGCTGTGCAGCGCATCGATGCTGTAAAGCAGGGTGTGGCTGTCGCTTTTGGGGCGGCCATCCACGTACACCTGACGCTGCAGCTGGGTGCCTCGTAGTCGGAGCAGAGGCTTCCAGTTTATGGATGAGTTTACTGCTGGTGCGTGCCGACACAACCTTGCTGGCCTGTACGGCATCCACCAGCAGCTTCAGCTCAGAAAGCTCAAAGGTGCGGCTGGCCAGCCAGTAGCCGCCGCCGCGCCCGCGCCGCAGCTGGATGTCATACCCCAGACTGCGCAGGGTGTCGATATCGCTGTAGATGCTTTTGCGCTCGGCAAGAATGTCCTGCTGTTCCAGCAGCTCTACCAGCTGCGGTACATTGAGCAGGTGTTCTTCGTCGGTCTTTTGTTCCAGAATACGCAAAAGGGTCAAAAGCTTGGATTTCTGGCCTTCCTGCTTGGGCATGGGAGCACCTCCGGTTTATTCGGGCAGTTTTTTGTCGAACGCCGCGCGGCGCTGGGTGGAAAGACGGAACATCTCTTCCAGCTTGTTCCGGTCGTCGGCCACAAGGGCAGCGCGCATCTGCTGCAGCGCAGCATCGAACTGGTCGATCTCGCTGATGAGGTTTTCCTTATTCCACAAAAACAGCTCTGCCCACATTTTATCGTTGATGCGTGCAATGCGGGTCAGGTCACGGAAGGAGTCGCCGGTGTACTCGCACAGCGAAGAGTTATCGTTGGCGCACATCAGGCTCACGGCGATGGCATGGCACAGCTGGCTCACATAGCCGATCATCTTGTCGTGCTCCTGCACCGTCAGGGTGCAGATGTGGTGGAAGCCCAGCACTTCGGCCAGGTCCTTTGCCCACTGAATGGCCTCTGGCGTGTTCTTTTCCGTGGGGGTGATGATGAAGTTGGCCGGGGCAAAGTTCACCTCGGCGGCGTGCTCCACGCTAGAAGTCTCACGGCCTGCCATCGGGTGGCTGGCAATGAACTCCACGCCCGCCGGCACATGGCCTGCACCGGCTCCACAAGGCCGGTCTTTACGCCGGAAACATCGGTAAAGATGCAGCCGGGCTTGAGCAGATGGCCGTAGGTGCGGAACCACTCGATGAGGCCGTGGGGTACAGACCAAAGATGATGTGGTCGGCGCTGCTCACAAGGTCCTCAAATCGTGGGTCTTGCCGCTGGCGATATAGCCGTGCTCTAGCGCGTACTGCAAATGCCCTTCGCTGCGGTTGATGCCGTCCACATGGAAACCGGCTTTCGTCAGTTCCAGCGCGTATTTGCCGCCCAGCAGGCCAAGGCCCACCACGAGATAACGTTTTGTTTTATCAAGCATATTCCACCTCCGCGCCCAAGGGCTTGATGCTTCAAAGAAATTCGGCCAGCTTTTTGTAATGGCTTCGGCATCGTCCACGGTCAGGGGAATGCCCGTACTCAGGGCCAGCACCGCAAGGCTCATGACCACACGGTGGTCATTGTGCCCATGCAGAACACCCGCCGGGGCGTGCAGCCTGTCCGCGCAGCCGTGCACCGTAATGGTGCCGCCCTCGCTTTCCAGCACGCCGCCGCAGGCACGCAGCTCGGCCTCCATGGCAGCGATGCGGTCGCTCTCCTTCAGGCGCAGCGCTCTGCGTTGCGGATGACCGTGGTGCCTCGCACAACAGGCCCAGCACCATGAGCACAGGGCCAAGGTCCGGGCAGTCCGCAAGGTCGATGTCCACCCCGTGCAGGGGGGCCTTTTCAAAAGAGATGCCCTCTGCCGTGCGGGTAAACACCGCGCCGCACCGGCGCAGGATGTCCAGAATGGCGGCATCGCCCTGCAGCGTTTCCGGGGCAAGGCCGGTGATGGTCACGCCGCCGCACACTGCACCCAGCACCGCTGGGAACGCGGCCTGACTGTAATCGCCCTCCACGGTGTAATCGCAGGGGTGATAGTGCTGTCCGCCCGGGATGGCAAGAGTGTTTTCGTCCAGCCAATGGCTCTGCACACCGAAGGCTGCCTGCACAGAGCGGTCATATCGATGTAGCTGCGGCTCTCCACCGGCGGGATGAGGTGCAGCGTGCTGTTGCCGGAAAGCAGCGGCAGAGCAAACAGCAGCCCGCTGATGAACTGGCTGGATACATTGCCTGCAAGGCGGTATTCGCCGGGGGCCAGTGCCCCTTCCACGGTCAGCCCGGCAGCGCTCTGCTCAAACCGCAGGCCCTGCTCCCGGTACAGAACTTCATACACCGACTGAGGCCGCTCCATCAGCCGCCCGCGGCCGGTGAAGGAAACTGCCTGTCCGGTCAGGCTGGCGATGGGGATGAGAAAGCGCAGGGTGCTGCCGCTCTCGCAGCAGTCCACCGGCGCGGCAAGGGGCACAAAATGCCCCAGCCCTTCCACCACAGCATCGTCTGCGCCGGTGCGCACACGGGCGCACAGCTGCGCCGCTGCGCCCAGCGTGGCAGAGATGTCCTTGCTGAATTCGAGGTTCGTGATATGGCTGCGGCCCTCGGCCAGTGCCGCGCAGAGCACAGCACGGTGAGCCATGCTCTTGCTGGGTGGGGCAGTGATGGTGCCGCCCACGGAACGCGCGTTCTGAATCGTTACCAGCATAGGCCGTTACATATCGCGGCCAATGGCCCATGCCACCTGACGGCACTTTGCCATGGCCTGTGCGAAGGAATCCGGGGTCAGGCACTGTGCGCCGTCGCTCCATGCGTGCTGCGGGTCGTAGTGGACCTCCACTTCCAGACCGTCGGCACCGGCGGCCACGGCAGCGATCATCATAGCTCGACCAGATTGGCCTTGCCGGTGGCGTGGCTGGGGTCCACGATGATGGGCAGGTGGGTCTTTTCGTGGATGATGGGCACTGCAGAGAGATCGAGGGTGTTGCGGGTGTACTTCTCGAAGGTACGGATGCCGCGCTCGCACAGGATGACCTGCTCGTTGCCGCCGGCCATGATATACTCGGCGCTCATGATCCACTCCTCGATGGTGTTGCACAGGCCGCGCTTGAGCAGCACCGGCTTGTGCATCTTGCCAACGGCCTTGAGCAGCTGGAAGTTCTGCATGTTGCGGGCACCGATCTGCACCACGTCCACATACTCCTCAAACTCCGGGATACGGTCCTCGCTCATCAGCTCGGAGACGATGGGCATGCCGGTGGCCTCGCGGGCCTTTACCATATCCAGAATGCCCTCGGTCTCAAGGCCCTGGAAGGAGTAGGGAGAGGTGCGGGGCTTGTAGGCACCGCCGCGGAACAGGGTGGCACCGCCGGCCTTCACGCCCTGTGCAATGCGCAGAGCCTGCTCTGCGCCCTCGATGCTGCAGGGGCCTGCCATGACGGCGATCTTTTCCTTGCCGCCGATCTTCACGCCGCCGCAGTCGATCACGGAATCTGCCGGGTGGAACAGGCGGTTTGCACGCTTATAGGGCGCGGACACGCGGGTGACGTTGTCGATCCACGGGTTTGCCAGCACATCCCGTTCATCGATCTTGGTGGTGTCGCCCACAAGACCGAACACGTTGTAGTCCTTGCCGGTGATCAGGGTCACGTCCAGACCCTGATTCTCGAATTTGTCAACGATCTTTTCCAGTTCATCCTTCGGAGTCCCTTTTTTAGTGGAGATGATCATGGTGATAATTTCCTTTCGTTTTTACATCACGATATGCGCCTTGCTGGAGCCGTCGGTGCGCAGCAGCTGGGCCAGATAAATGCAGGCGTGCAGGTAGCTGCGGGCCTTCCCCGATGAAGTGGCCCTGACAGCCAAAGGACACCACATCCGTTTTGCGGAAGGCTCCCGCTCGTCCGGGGCGTGCAGCATCACTTCCACGGCGGGTACGCCGCACAGGCGCAGCGCATCCAGAATGGCCACGCTGTAGTGGGCGTAGGCACCAGGGTTCAGCACGATGCCGTCCACCCGGCCCGCTGCGGCCTGAATTTCGTCCACGAGGTCGCCCTCGTGGTTGGACTGGCAGCAGTCGGTCTCAATGCCCAGCTGTTCGCAGCCTGCCTGCACATAGTCCATGATGGCGTTATAATCCAGCTCACCGGGTACGCCCGGCTCCGACCAGCGCATGATGTTGAGGTTCGGGCCGTTAAGAATCAAAAATTTCATCCAGTGCCTCCATGGCGGCATGCAGGGCATCGTCCAGCGTGCCGTTGTTGGGAATGACGGCATCTGCCGCTGCCAGATACAGCGGACGGCGCTGTGCTTCCATCTGGCGCAGGGCGTCCATGCTGGAAGAAAGCGGCCTGCCGCCGCCCACGGCCAGCGCATCCACCGGCCGGTCGATGAACAGAATGATGCCGTTCTGGTGCAGAGCACGCAGATTCTCCGGCTTTTTTACAATGCCGCCGCCGCAGGAAATGAGCTGTCGGCCCTCTTTGCCAAAGCGCTGTGTTTCGGCAGTTTCCTTTGTGCGGAAGCCGTCCTCGCCCTCGGCTGCAAAGATATCCGGGATGCTGCGGCCGTCGGTCTTTACGATCTCCTCATCCAGATCCACAAAGGTACGGCCAAGGCTCTTTGCCAGCATCCTGCCGAGGGTGGTCTTGCCGGAAGAGGGCATCCCGATCAGGCAATGTTCAGCATATCCCGCGCAGTGCGGCAGTGATGCGCCGAATTTCAACCGGCGCATCCTCGAACTTGCGGTCCAGAAAATATTCTGCGGCATACACCGCCTGCGCCACCAGCATTTCAAGGCCGCCCACAGCCACCGGCACGCCCGCTTCCTCGGCGCGGAGGATGAGCTCGGTCTTGTCGGGGTTGTACACCACATCCACTACAGCCTCGAGGTCCGGCATGGCGGCAACGTCCAGATTGCACACGCCTACATTGGGTACATGCCCGCCGGGGTGGTGTTGATCACGATCTGCGCCCCGCTGGAAACGGCCTCGGCATAGCTCAGCTCGCCCTTTTCCGGGTCCGGATGGCGGCTGACGGTGAGCACCTTGCCGCGCCCTTGTCCCGGGCCACAGCGCTGGTGGTGTTGTGGGTGCCGCCGGTGCCCAGATGAGCACGGTCCTGCCTGCAAATTCACGCCGTGGGCGCGCACAGGTGGCAAAGCCCATATAATCGGTGTTATAGCCATAGAGCAGGCCGTTTTTGTTCACCACCGTGTTCACTGCTCCGATGGCCTTGGCCCGCGGGTCGATGTAGGAGCAGTATTCCATCACCAGCTTTTTATAGGGGATGGTGACGTTGATGGCCTTGAACTGCCGCTTTGCCAGAAAGGCCCGGGCCTCTTCCTCGGTGGGCAGAGGGCACAGGTCGTAGTGGTAGCCGCAGAGCATCTCGTGGATGATCTTGGAGTAGGAGTGGCCGAGTTTTGCGCCGATGAGTCCGTATTCCATTTTACTCGTCCTCCTTCCGGAAGCTGGTGGGGTGGGTCATCCATGCCGCGCCGTAGCGTGCCGTGAGCAGGTCGCCCACAGCCAGTGCGGCAGCGCAGCTCTGCACGATGGCGGCTCTGGGCACGATGCAGGGGTCGTGACGGCCCTGAATGGACAGCTGTGCGTCCTTTTTGGCAAGATAGTCCACTGTATCCTGCTGCTTGTAGATGCTGGGTGTGGGTTTGACCACGGTGCGGAACACCACCGGCATCCCGTTGGCGATGCCGCCGTTGATGCCCGCATTGTGGTTGGTGGCGGTCACCACCGCACCCTCCGGTGTCATGCGGAAAGCGTCGTTTGCTTCGGAGCCGCGCATCCCGCAAAGCCGAAGCCGGTGCCGAACTCGATGCCCTTGACGGCGGGGACGGAGAACACCAGATGTGCGATCTCGCTTCCACGCTGTCAAATAGGGCTCACCGATGCCTGCCGGCAGGCCGAGGATGGCGGTTTCCAGCATCCCGCCCACGCTGTCGCCCTCCGCACCGGCGGCACGGATGGCGGCTTTCATGGGTTCTTCTACGGTTTCATCCAGCACCGCAAAGCCTCGGGCTTGCTGGCAAGGGCTTCCACCTGAGCAGAGAGCTGTGCGGCATCATCCTGTGCAAAGCGGGTGTCCGCAATGCCGGCGCACTCTGCGATATGGTGGTGATATCGATGCCCGCACGGTGCAGTGCGCTCAGCACAATGGCACCGCCCGCCACAAGGGCGGCCGTCACCCGGCCGGAGAAGTGCCCGCCGCCGCGCGCATCCTGAAAGCCGTGGTACTTGGCGTAGGCGGTGTAGTCTGCATGGCCGGGGCGCAGAAGGTCTGCGGTCTTGGCGTAATCGCCGCTGCGGGTGTTGGTATTTTCGATCATCAGGCAATGGCGGTGCCGGTGGTGCGGCCGTTCACCACGCCGGACAGCAGCTGCACGGTATCCGCTTCCACGCGGGGAGTGGACAGGCCGTCGCCCCGGGCACGGCGCTTGTCCATGCAGGCGGCAAGAAATGCCTCGTCCACCGGCAGACCTGCGGCCATGCCGTCCAGCACCGCGCCGATGGCGCGGCCGTGGCTCTCGCCGAAAATGGTCAGCGAAAGGTCGCTGCCGAATGTATTTTTCATGGCTTACTCCTCAATGCCCAGCAGGGGACGCAGGCCCTCCACCGGGATGGTCTCGGCGCGCCAGCAGCCCAGACCCGGCACCTTGATAATGGTGATCTGGCCGCTCTGTGCCTTTTTGTCGTGCAGCATTTCAGCCAGCACCTTTTCCTTATCGTAAGTAGTGCGGGTGGGCAGGCCGAGGCGGCGGTACACCGCGCGCACCCGCTTCTGCAGTGCCTTGGATTCGATCATGGGCAGCATGCCCAGCGCCACGCACTCGCCGTGGTAAAGGCCCACGGTGCGGCGGCCTTTGATGCCCTTGACGGCCTCGATGCCGTGGCCGATGGTGTGGCCGAAGTTGAGCGCCTTGCGCATGCCCTGCTCAGTCTCGTCCTGCTCCACGATGTTCTTCTTGAACCGCAGGCTGCGGCAGATGATCTCGCCGATCTGGCATCTACGTCGCCATTTTCAAAGATCGCGAACAGCTCAGGGTCTGCCAGCAGGCTTGCCTTGACGGCTTCTGCCAAACCGTTGATGAAGTGGCGGCGGGGCAGAGTGGCAAGGGTGTCCGGGTCCACGATGACCAGCTTGGGCTGCCAGAAAGCGCCCACGATGTTTTTGGTATCGCCCAGATCCACGGCGGTCTTGCCGCCGATGGAGGAATCGATCATGGAAAGGGTGGTGGTGGGGCAGTTGATGAAGTCGATGCCCCGCATGTAGATGGAAGCGGCAAAACCGGCCAGATCGCCCACCACGCCGCCGCCCACGGCGATCACCAGATCGCCGCGGCCCATGCCGAATTCCAGCATCTGGCGCAGCACGGATTCCAGAATTTTAAAGCTCTTGCTGGCTTCGCCCTGCGGCACCGTGATGATGTGGGCATCCTTGCACTGATCGGCCACCATCTGGGCGTACTGTGCGGGCACACCACTGTCGGTCACAACGGCCACACGGCGGTCCAGCCGGGCGAACTGGTACAGGTTTTCCAGCGAGCCGCTCTTGACGATGATGTCATAGCTGCGCTCGCCCAGATTCATGGTCAGCTTGGTTCCGATAAATTCACTCATTTGGTATACACTCCTAACAGCCGCACGGTACGGCAGGTGCGGTCAAGCTCACGCAGCAGCGCGGCGGTCTCGTCGGCGGTGGGGTCGCCCACCAGCTCCACGTAAAAATAATATTCAAACGGCACATGAGGCATGGGCCGGCTCTTGATGGACTCCATATTGAAGCCGCTGGCACCGATGATCTGGATCACCTCGCCCAGCTTGCCGCTTATTGTCCACCGTGAACAGCAGCGAGAACCGGTTGCCGCCGGTAGGCTTTTCGCGGCTGAGCACGATAAAGCGGGTGGTGTTGTCGCCGTCGGTGTTGATGCTGGGCACCAGCACCTCCAGCCCGTACAGTGCCGCCGTCTCCACGCTTGCAATGGCCGCTTTGGAGGAGTCGCCGCTTTCGGCCACGAACTTTGCGGCATGGCGGTGTTGGCCATGGCGGTGGCGGGCAGGCCGAACTGCCTTAAAAAGGTCTCGCTTTGGGCGATGGCCTGCTGGTGGCTGTAGACGCTTTTGATCTGGTCGAGCTTTGTGCCCGGCAGCACCAGAAGATTCTGGGAGATGGGCAGATCGTACACATCCACCACCCACAGCGCCGGATGGTTATAGCACAGATCCAGCACGGCGGAAACATCGCCCGCATGGCTGTTCTCAAAGGGAACGACGCCCCGGGCAGCATCGCCGCGTTCCACCGCGTCAAACACCTCGTCCCAGGTGGGATAGCTCACAGCCTCGGCGTGGGGGAACAGCGCCCGGAGGGCAATGTGGGCAAAGGCACCCTCCACGCCCTGATAGGCGGCGCGGTTTTGGCCCAGCACCACGGCTTCGTACTGTTTTGCCACGTCCATCAGGTTCTGCACGTGGTCTTTATAGTAGGGCCGCAGGGCCGGGTCCTGAATGCGGGCCGTAGCCTTTTCCAGCACTGCCGTCTCGCGGGCGGCATCGTAAACGGGCAGGCCATGGGCTCTTTTGTATTCGGCCACCTGCAGCACAGCAGCCATCCGCCGCTCAAACAGCGCAGCCAGCTGGGCATCCACCGTGTCGATCTCGGCGCGCGCCTGTTCCAGTGCGTCCATGGGTTCACATCCTTTTGTATGTATGATAAATACCATCAAGATAATAGATACCCAGTAAGTATACCATAACTGGGACGGAGAAACAACAAAACCTCCGGCGTTTCAAAGGGGAGAATATTTCAAATCAGATATGTGTAAAAAGAACAAAATAGAAAACGAACTCCCTCAGTCAAACCCTTGCGGGTTTGCCAGCTCCCTCAAAGAGGGAGCCGCTGACAAAGCGGAAAAGTTTCCGGCTCTGCCAAGGGCCCCATCCCCGAGGGGGCTGTCGCCGAAGGCGACTGGGGGAGTTCTATTTGCATATTATCTGTTTTTCAGCAGCTCTTCCCGGCTCCTTGCTTTGCCGTAATATCTCCCATAGGATTATCCAGCGCCTGTGCAAGGGAGACCGGCTTTTCCGGCTCTGGCCTTTGCACCGGCTTTGCTGTGCGGTCAATGTGAACCCGGCGGCAGGCCCGCCGCGCTTTACCCGGAACCGCATGGCTCAGCCTCTGCACTGGCGGTAGAAACCGCCCCGGCGGTCAGCTTGTTCCACAGTTCTTCGCCGCCCTCAAGCAGGTCGGCGGAGTCCTTGTTCCATGCGCCGCGGATGCGATATAGTACCAGCTCATCAGCTCCTGACTGGAGCCGCTTTCGCTCTGCACGGCATCGGAGCGTAATCGCCAGATCAGGCCCGCCAGCACCGGGCAGTCGGTCCAGCGGTAGACCATGTTC
>ENA-OQDF01000447-OQDF01000447.1-human-gut-metagenome-genome-assembly--contig:-NODE-447-length-16850-cov-1.967291_pt1 | contig 16850 bp, 22 predicted proteins | sample MGYA00242769_ERZ504597 | MGnify/ENA primary metagenome ERZ504597 (study PRJEB26092, sample SAMD00036305) | human gut metagenome | host: Homo sapiens | study: EMG produced TPA metagenomics assembly of...
AATTTTCGATATTTTTCTTGGTTAAAAATATATATTTAATGTATAATCAAATATAGCAAAGCTGTAGTAAAATAAGACAAAACAATAAAGCACTAAGGAAAATTTATTTTAAACAAAGGAGGGAATTGAATGTTAGATCAGTCTTATTACGCGAAGACAGATGAGATCATCGAGCATTACGGACCGAAACCTGCATCATTGATCCCAATCATGCAGGATATCCAGGCGGAGTACCGTTATCTTCCTGGAGAGCTTCTGACGTATGTTGCATCCAAGATTGGAGTTACAGAAGCAAAGGCTTACAGTGTAGCCACTTTCTATGAGAACTTTTCCTTTGAGCCAAAAAGGAATACGTCATCAAAGTCTGTGATGGAACAGCCTGTCATGTGCGTAAATCCATGCCGGTTAAAGAAGCTCTTATGAAGGAACTTGGACTCAGTAACAAGAAGCATACAACGGATGATATGCTCTTTACGGTAGAAACTGTATCCTGCCTTGGTGCATGCGGATTGGCGCCAACACTTGCAGTAAACGACGAAGTACATCCGAAAATGACACCAGAAAAGGCAATCGATCTGTTAAATGAATTGAGAGGTGAGACGGTATGAGTATTGTGAGTAAAGAAGATCTGCTCAATAAGCAGGCTGAAGCAAAAAATACCCTGGAATCTTTTACCTGTCGTGTGCTTGTCTGTTCCGGTACCGGATGTATCGCTTCCGGCGCACAGAAGATTTATGACGAGATGGCGAAACTGTGCGAGAATCTTGACTGGGTAAGCGTGGAAATGCAGAAAGATGTTCCGCATGTCGGTGTTGTTAAGACAGGATGTCAGGGCCTTTGTGAATTAGGACCTCTGATGAAGATTGAACCTTATGATTATCAGTATGTTCATGTACAGGTAGAAGACTGTAAAGAGATCGTAGAGCGTACTGTTATGGAAGGAGAGCCGGTAAGCAGACTGTTTTATCGTGATCATGATACCGCCTGTCCACATCCTTCTGACATTCCTTTCCTGAATCAGCAGACAAGAATCGTTCTTGAGAACTGTGGTAATATTAATGCAGAATCCATTGATGAATATATTGCTGTTGGCGGTTTTCAGGCTATGGCAAAAGCTTTCTTCGATATGTCCCCACAGGATGTTATCGATGAAGTAACAAAATCCGACTTCGCGGACGAGGCGGAGCTGGTTTCCCGGCTGGTAAAAATGGTCTCAGGTTGCTCGTCAGAAAGAAAAAGTTCGTTATGTAGTATGTAATGGTGATGAAGGTGACCCGGGTGCATTCATGGATGGTTCCGTAATGGAAGGTGATCCATATAAGATGATCGAAGGTATGACCATTGCCGCATACGCAGTTGGCGCAGAGAACGGATACATTTATGTTCGTGCAGAATATCCGCTTTCCGTTAAACGTCTCCGTATGGCTATCGAACAGGCTGAAGCTTATGGACTGCTTGGTGACAATATCCTTGGTTCCGGTGTGAATTTCCATTTACATATCAATCGTGGAGCAGGTGCCTTTGTTTGTGGTGAAGGTTCTGCCCTCACTGCATCCATCGAAGGTAAGCGAGGCATGCCGCGTGTCAAACCACCGCGTACAGTAGAAAAAGGTCTCTGGGAGAAACCTACCGTTCTGAATAACGTAGAAACATATGCAAACGTTCCGAAGATCATTCTTCAGGGTGCTGACTGGTTCCGTACCATTGGAACAGAAGGAAGCCCGGGAACCAAGACCTTCTCCCTGACCGGTGCAATCGAAAACACAGGTCTGATCGAAGTACCAATGGGTACCAGTCTTCGTCATATCATTTATGATATCGGTGGTGGCCTGAAGAGCGGAGCTGCTTTCAAAGGTGTACAGATCGGTGGACCATCCGGTGGATGTCTGATCGAAGATCAGATCGACCGTCCGCTTGACTTTGACTCCGTTAAATCACTCGACGCGATCATGGGTTCCGGCGGTCTGGTAGTTATGGATGAAAATACCTGTATGGTTGAGGTTGCCAGATTCTTTATGAACTTTACACAGCGTGAGAGCTGTGGTAAATGCGTTCCGTGTCGTGAAGGAACAAAGCGTATGTTGGAGATTCTCGAGAGAATCGTAGATGGTAAAGGTGAAATGTCAGACCTTGATGAACTGGAAGAGCTTGCTACTATGGTACAGAGCATGGCTCTCTGCGGACTTGGTAAGAGTGCACCGCTTCCGGTTATCAGTACTCTGAAACGCTTCCGTGATGAATACGAGGAACATATTAAGGATAAGAAATGCCGTGCAAAAGTCTGTACAGCACTTCGTAAATTCCACATTAATCCGGAATTCTGTATTGGCTGCGGTAAGTGCGCGAAGAACTGCCCGGCAGGTGCAATCAGCGGAAAGATCAAATCTCCGTATCACATCAACAATGACGTATGTATCAAATGCGGTTCCTGTAAAGATAACTGTAACTTTGATGCGGTTTATGTGGAAGCATAGGAAGGAGGCTGAATTATGGGTACAATGACAATTGACGGTAGAAAAGTTGAATTTACCGATGAAAAAAAACGTCCTGACCGTTATCCGTAACGCAGGCATTGATATTCCGACACTGTGCTATCATTCAGAGCTCTCTACATTTGGAGCATGCCGTTTATGTACAGTAGAGGACGACAGAGGCAAAACCTTTGCTTCCTGTTCAGAAGTACCGCGCGATGGTATGGTTATTCATACTAACACAAATAAATTAAGAAACTATCGTAAACTGATCGTGGAACTGCTCCTTGCAGCACACTGCCGTGACTGTACAACCTGTATCAAGAGTGGTGAGTGTGTCCTTCAGGAACTGGCACATCGTCTCGGCGTAAGAACCGTACGTTTCCAGAACACAAGAGAGCAGCATGAGCTGGATTTCAGTTCTCCGTCTATCGTTCGCGATCCGAATAAATGTATCCTCTGCGGAAACTGTGTACGTGCCTGCGAGGAAATTCAGGGAATCGGCGCACTTGGATTTGCATTCCGTGGAACAGAAGCAATGGTTATGCCTGCATTCAATAAAAAGATTGCAGAGACACAGTGCGTAAACTGTGGACAGTGTCGTGCATTCTGTCCGACAGGAGCTATTTCTATCCACACGAATACAGACAAAGTCTTTAAGGCACTTGCAGATCCGGATATCCGTGTAGTTGCGCAGATTGCACCTGCAGTACGTGTCGCAGTGGGCGATCATTACGGACTCCAGAAGGGCCGCAGTGTAATGGGCAAGATCGTCAATGCGCTTCATCGCATGGGATTTGATGAAGTTTATGATACCACATTCAGTGCTGACCTTACGATTATGGAAGAAAGTGCAGAATTCCTTAACCGTATTGAAAAAGGTGAGAAACTTCCGCTCCTGACATCCTGCTGTCCGGCATGGGTGAAATTTATTACAGATCAGTATAAGGATTATATTCCGAATATTTCTACCTGCAGATCCCCACAGGGAATGCTTTCTGCTGTTATTAAGGAATACTTCCGTGATCCGGAACATGCTCAGGGAAAGAAGACTGTAATGGTTTCCATTATGCCATGTACGGCTAAGAAGGCAGAAGCCGTTCGTCCGAACAGCTATACACATGGTGAAAAAGATACCGATATCGTTATCACAACCACAGAGCTTCTTCGTATGATCGACAACTTTGGCCTTGACTTTGCAGGACTTGAGCCAGAAGCATGTGATATGCCGTTTGGATTCGGTTCCGGCGGTGGAGTTATCTTTGGTGTTACCGGTGGTGTTACAGAGGCAGTTCTTCGTCGTCTGACTCCGGACCACAGTAAAGAAACAATGAGAGAAATCTCCGAGTGTGGTGTACGTGGAGACGAGGGAATCAAGGAATTCTCCGTACCATACAAAGGAATGGAAATCAAGATCTGCGTAGCCAGCGGACTTGCCAACGCAAGAATCGTTATGGACCGTGTAAAGAACGGAGAGGCAGAGTATCATCTGATCGAAGTTATGGCATGTCGTCGTGGCTGTATCATGGGTGGTGGCCAGCCGACAAGATCCGGTGACAGAACAAAAGCTGCCAGAGCCAGAGGTCTGTACAATGCGGATAATACAACGATTATTAAGAAATCCGATGAGAACCCGATGGTACTCGAACTTTACCAGGGACTTCTCAAAGGCAAGGAGCATGAACTGCTTCATAATGAGTTTTATTGATTTTTAACTTGAGGGTATGATGAGAGAGTAATATAGAGATAATACGCTGGGAGTTACGATTTTGATCAATTGTAACCCACTTGCGTTTCCGAAATTCTTTCGTTCGCCTATGGATAACTGCTTTTGCAAACTCGCTTTGCTCAGACAGAGCAACGCAGTTATCACTAGAACGAAAGAATTCCTGGAAGCCTCGTGAGGTTACTATGCTCAAATCTCGTAGCTCCCGGCTGTTTTTACATATATAGTTCTATTAAACATACCCTCAAAAAATTAGATTCATTATGCCGCATTTCATTAGGAGCTCCGGGTAGTAAACTCTCCCTTGCACAATAATTCCCGATACGATACAATAAAATATAAAGAAAAAATATAAAGAGGTGCAAGGATATGCGTGAAATACAAGCATCAGTGATCACGGACACCATCGAGCGGCTTTGTATCGAAGCCAATCAGGTGCTTCCGGATGACATCAAGAAATCTATCCAGGCCTGTCGTGCGAGCGAGGACGGACAGATTGCCTGTGGAATACTCGACAACATCATCGAGAACTACCAGATTGCAGAGAATGAACAGGTGCCAATTTGCCAGGATACCGGAATGGCATGTGTATTCCTCGAAATCGGACAGGACGTACATATTGCAGGCGGAGACCTCACCGAAGCAGTTAATGAAGGCGTCCGCAGAGGATACACCAACGGCTACCTCCGCAAATCCGTAGTGAGGATCCGGTCCGCAGAGGAAATACCGGAGACAACACTCCGGCGATGCTTTATACAGAAATCGTACCAGGCGAAAACATCAAGATCACAGTTGGCCCCAAAGGCTTCGGAAGCGAAAACATGAGTGCTATCCGTATGTTTAAGCCGTCTGCCGGCATCGAAGGAATCAAGGATTTTATCCTTGAAACAGTCGAAACAGCCGGACCGAACCCATGTCCACCGATGGTTGTTGGCGTTGGAATCGGAGGAACTTTTGATAAAGCTGCCCTTCTTGCTAAGAAAGCTTGATGCGCCCGGTAGATTCCGAGAACGAAGATCCATATTATGCGGATCTCGAGAAAGAAATGCTCGAGAAGATCAACCAGCTTGGGATCGGTCCACAGGGATTGGCGGAAAGACGACTGCAATCGGTCTGAACATCGAAACAATGCCGACTCACATTGCCGGTATGCCATGTGCGATCAACATCAGCTGCCACGTAACACGACACAAAACGGAGGTGATCTAAGATGGAACGTCATATTACATTACCACTTACCGAAGAACTTGCGAAGACACTCCATGCAGGTGACACTGTTTATCTGACAGGAACAATCTATACCTCCCGTGATGCCGGTCACAAGAGAATGTGCGAAGCACTTGCCAGAGGAGAAGAACTTCCGTTTGATCCAAAGGATGCCACAATCTATTATGTAGGCCCGACCCCTGCAAAACCGGGTCAGGTCATCGGTTCCGCAGGCCCAACTACCAGCGGCCGTATGGATGCTTATGCACCAACCATGATGTCCGTAGGAGCCCGTGGCATGATCGGAAAAGGCGCCCGTCTTCCGGAAGTCGTAGAGGCTATGAAGAAATACAGTGGCGTTTATTTCGGAGCGATCGGCGGGGCAGGAGCACTTCTTGCGAAATGCATCAAGAAAGCAGAACTTGTTGCCTACGAAGACCTTCAGTCCGAAGCACTCCGCAGACTTTATGTAGAAGAGATGCCGCTGGTGGTCATCATTGACTGTGAAGGTAACAACCTTTATGAGCAGGGAAGAGAAGCCTATCTCAAAGAGCATAATAAAAATCATAACCAAAGCCCCCAGGACATATATTATAACAATACATGGGATTGTGTGAATATATGCAAGGGGGCTTTTTATATGGAAAATTTTCAGGTTTACCGGGATATTCAGGCACGTACCGGCGGTGACATATACATAGGCGTTGTTGGCCCAGTCCGTACAGGAAAATCCACATTTATCCGGAGATTTATGGAGCTGGTGGCACTGCCGGATATGGAACCGGCAAAACAGGCGGAAGTGCGTGATCAGCTCCCTTTAAGCGGTTCCGGGAAGCTCATCACAACCGTAGAACCCAAATTTATCCCAAAAGAAGCAGTGAATGTAAATTTAGGGGATGATCAGAAGTACGGATCCGTCTGATTGACTGCGTAGGATTTCTCGTAAAAGATGCGAGCGGCCACATTGAAGACGGAAGAGAACGCATGGTAAAAACTCCATGGTTTGAAAAAGCGATTCCTTTTCATGAAGCAGCAGAGACTGGCACACGCAAAGTCATTCAGGAACATGCAACGATCGGACTGGTGGTTACGACAGATGGAAGCTTCGGCGAACTTCCAAGAGAAAATTTCGTTGATGCAGAGGCACTGACTATAAACCTCTGAAAAAACAGGGCAAACCATTTCTGATTCTTGTAACTCCCAGATGCCATATAAAGAAGAAACGCAGGAACTTGTCAGAAATCTGCAGAAATAAATATGGTGTAACGACTATGGCAGCCAACTGCGAGCAGCTGCGAAAAGAAGATGTCACCAGAATCCTTTCCAATATACTGTATGAATTTCCGGTAAGTGAGATTCAGTTCTTCGTACCAAAATGGGTGGAAATGCTGCCGAATGATCATGAGCTGAAATTGAAGCTGCTGGAGCAGATACGCGAACAGATGAAAAATTACTTCATATTAAAAATATAACCCGGGAATCTGTTCAGCTGACAGCTCCTTTTGTGCAGGATGTCCTGTTGGAGGAGGTCAGTCTGTCTAGTGGAAAAGTGCGTATACGAATTCAGATCAGGGACGAATATTATTATCGTATGTTAAGTGAAATGAGCGGTATCCAGATGGAAACAGAATATGATCTGATCCATACGATGAAAGAACTCGCGGCAATGAAAGAACAATACGTCAAAGTGCAGGCGGCGTTGGAGTCTGTGAGAGAAAGCGGCTACGGTGTGGTAGTGCCAGAACTTGGCGAGATCCAGATTGAGGAACCGTCCGTCATACGGCAGGGCAGCAAGTACGGTGTCCGGATAAAATCCAAGAGCCCTTCTATCACATGATCAAAGCTAACATAGAAACAGAAATCGCTCCGATCGTGGGAACTGAGCAGCAGGCAAAGGATCTGATCCAGTATATCGGCGAAAGCGGACAGCGCGGCGAAAGCATCTGGGAAACGAATATATTTGGAAAATCCATAGAACAGCTGGTGCAGGACGGCATCCGAAGCAAACTGACTTCCATTGGAGAAGAGAGCCAGTCCAAACTGCAGGACACCATGCAGAAGATCGTCAACGACAGCAAAGGCGGCATGGTGTGTATTATTATATAAAACTAGGAAGGTCAGGAACCGGCATGGAGTTCCTGATCTTCTTTGTTTTTGGCATAAAACTCCGTGATTTTTCGAGAAATTTTCGCATCGGGGGGGGGGGGTAAAACCAGACCCCAAGGGGTTTACAGAAATATATTTATGTGATAAAAAACAGATGTTTATAAAATAGACGGGGGAAGAAAATGAGCAACAGCGTAAGAAAAAGAAAATCAATCGAACATTGGAAAATTATCGCATTTATCTGATCATCTACGACATTGTCGCAATCAACTTTCGTATTTTTTTGGCCTCTTACTGAGATTTGATCTGGCCTATTCCAGCATACCAGAGAATTATTTAAGTGCATTCCTGAGGTTTGCACCTTTTATACAGCATTTTCACTGATCGTGTTTTATGTGGCACATATGTATAATAGCGTATGGCGCTTCGCCAGCTTTACCGAGTTGAACCGCATTTTTGTGGCAACGGTGGTCACAACAGTATTTCAGGTAGTCGGAATCACGACATTTTATGAGCGAATGCCCGGTTCCTATTATATCGTAGGCTGCATTTCACAGTTTATCCTGACCGTGGCGGTTCGCTTTATGTATCGTTATATCACACTGGAGCGTGCCAAACGCGAAAGGATGCGATGGCAACACACAGAACCATGATCATTGGTGCCGGTGCAGCCGGGCAGGAGAGGGACAGGGAGTATTCACGTAGCCCTTCAAATTCTTCAATGTGACGTGGATATTTTTGGCAGGTGTCGCATAACATATCTTTACCGGCTTCACTGTAGATATCGCAGAGATTGTCTTCATTCAGAAATGCACAGCGTTTGTCATACTGACAGAAAGAATGTTCTTTCCAGTCGATGTCATTGTGAAGTCTGTTTCGAAAAGGACCTTTGAATCTACGGTATTTCTGGAGGCTTTTTTCATCGATCATGATCTGCCATCCGGCACAGCAGGTATCGGGACAGGCACCTGCGATACAGGAAAATTCTTTATAAAAAGTAGGTTTTGTTATCTGCATGTCTTGTTCTCCTTAACTTTATGTGCGATAATGTTCAGCAAAAGTATAACATTTTGTAGTGTAAACTACAATGAAAGGAGCCATTCATGGAGCAATATATAAATAATGCACCGTTTGCATTGGTAATCATGTTTTTGATTATAGGTTTTGTGTTCCTGATCAAAGGAGCAGATTTTTTTGTTGAGGGAAGTTCCAGCATTGCAAAGAAGCTGAAAGTTCCTTCAATCATCATCGGTCTAACGATCGTTGCAATGGGAACATCCCTTCCGGAAACTGCAGTCAGTGTGACTGCATCATTGGTGCACAATAATGAACTTGCAGTCAGTAATGTAGTCGGATCTAATATTTTTAATCTGATGTTTGTGATCGGTGTTTGTGCGATAATGACACCGATCATGGTGCAGAAGGATACGATCGTGAGGGATATTCCACTATCTGTTATCTGTGCGCTGCTTCTTCTGGGACTGGGATATCTTGCACTGGGAGATGTACACGGAATGATATTGGGACATTTGGACGGAGCTGTTTTTCTGGGCGCATTTGCGGGATATATTTTCTATATGATCCGAACTGCAATGAAAGCAAGAACCGAAGGGAAAAAAGTCGAGATCGAAGCAGTTGAGGAGCTGGAAGATGGAGAACTGAAACTGTTGTCTTATCCAAAGAGTATTCTCTGCATTGTTGGTGGTGCAGTGGCAATTGCATTTGGTGGGGATATGACAGTTGATGCGGCAAGCAGGATCGCAATAGATCTGGGAATGAGCCAGACACTTGTGGGATTGACGATCGTTTCAATTGGAACGTCACTTCCTGAACTGGTTACTTCTGTGGTTGCGGCACGCAAAAATGAAGTTGATATGGCAGTGGGAAATGCAGTCGGTTCGAATATATTTAATATTCTGATGGTCCTTGGTATTGCATCTGCTATCAGTCCGATGTCGCTGATCAGTGAAAATGTGATCGATATTCTGGTCCTTGTCGGCTTTTCTGTCGTAGTCTGGTTTTTTGCCAGAAGTGACAGGAAGATCACAAGAAACGAGGGTATTGCCATGGTGGCAATGTATCTGTCTACACGGCATATATTATTATGAGATGACTGCCATTCGATATGGTAATTGCAGGCATTTGCAGATAAACTTGAACTCCTGCAGTTTTTGTGTTATGATAGATCAAAATTTGGCTTTTATAAAATTATGCTTATTTTTTACATTATAGTTTGCTTTATATAAAGTTAAGAAGAGAAGAGGAGAAATATTTATGTGTGGAATAGTTGGTTTTACAGGATGCCATCAGGCAGCCCCGATCCTTCTGGATGGCCTTTCTAAGCTGGAATATCGTGGATATGATTCCGCGGGTATTGCGGTTCGTGATGGCGAAGGTGAGACAGAAGTCATCAAGGCGAAAGGACGTCTGAAGGTTTTATCCGAGAAGACAAATGACGGAGAATCTGTTCCGGGTACATGTGGTATCGGACATACCAGATGGGCAACTCACGGCGAACCATCTGAGAACAATGCACACCCACATGTAAGTGATGATGGAAATGTTGTTGCAGTTCATAACGGAATCATTGAGAACTATCAGGAGCTGAAGGATAAACTTCTTCGCAAAGGTTATGCATTTTATTCTGAGACCGATACAGAAGTTGCTGTTAAACTGGTGGATTATTATTACAAGAAATACGAGGGAACACCGGTCGATGCGATCAATCATGCAATGGTCCGTATCCGTGGTTCTTATGCACTTGCAATCATGTTTAAAGATTATCCGGAAGAAATCTATGTAGCTCGTAAAGACAGCCCGATGATTCTGGGTGTTTCTGATGGAGAGTCTTACGTTGCATCTGATGTTCCGGCTATTCTGAAATATACAAGAAATGTATATTATATCGGAAACCTGGAGATGGCCCGCGTTCGTAAAGGTGAGATCACATTCTATAACCTGGATGGCGAAGAAATCCAGAAACAGATGAAAACAATCGAGTGGGATGCAGAAGCAGCAGAAAAAGCCGGTTTCGAGCATTTCATGATGAAAGAGATCCACGAGCAGCCGAAAGCAGTTCAGGACACTTTGAGTTCTGTTGTGAAAGACGGACAGATCGATCTTTCTGAAATCGGACTTACAGATGAAAATATTCAGGACATTGACCAGATTTATATTATCGCATGTGGTTCTGCATATCATGTGGGAATGGCTGCACAGTATGTATTTGAAGATATGGTTCGTGTTCCAGTTCGTGTTGAGCTGGCATCCGAATTCCGTTACAGAAATCCGATTTTGAATCCGAAAGCGCTGGCAATCATTATCAGCCAGTCCGGTGAGACTGCAGACAGTCTTGCAGCACTGCGTCTCTGCAAAGAAAACAACATCCGTACACTTGGCATTGTAAATGTGGTTGGTTCCTCTATTGCGCGTGAAGCAGACAATGTCTTCTATACACTTGCAGGTCCGGAGATCTCTGTTGCAACAACAAAAGCATACAGCACACAGCTGATTGCGTCCTATGCGCTGGCTATCCAGTTTGCAAAAGTAAAAGGTACGATTTCCGAGGAACAGTACGCGGCATATATTAAAGAACTTGAAACTCTGCCGGACAAGATTCAGAGGATCATTGATGACAAGGAGCGTATTCAGTGGTTCGCATCTAAACAGGCGAATGCAAAAGATGTATTCTTCATCGGTCGTGGCATTGATTATGCAATCTGTCTGGAAGGCAGCTTGAAGATGAAAGAAATCAGTTACATTCATTCTGAAGCATATGCAGCAGGTGAGCTGAAACACGGAACTATCTCCTTGATCGAAGACGGTACACTGGTGATCGGCGTTCTCACTCAGCCGGCTCTTTATGAAAAAACAGTCAGCAACATGGTAGAGTGCAAGAGCGTGGCGCTTACCTGATGGGCCTGACTACATTTGGAAATTATAATATCGAAGATACTGCGGACTTCACTGTATATATGCCGAAGACAGATCCGCATTTTGCAACATCCCTTGCAGTCATTCCACTGCAGTTGCTGGGATACTATGTAAGTGTTGCCAAGGGTCTTGATGTAGATAAGCCGAGAAACCTTGCAAAGAGCGTAACGGTTGAATAAAGAAAATACACTATAATGGTGTGAGAAGTTGAATATGTAAATTAGGAAGCATCACCTGGATGGTCGCAGAGACTAACGGGTGGTGTTTTTGCATTTATGGAATAATATTTAAGGTTATTAAATATGAATATAAGTGAATTATAATAAATATAAATGGATAAAATAATACAAAATGTATTTCGTTTTCAAATCAATCATGGTATAGTAAGGGCAGGAGGGATTTTCAACATGAAAAACATATATTTGCTCAAGTATTCTGTTAAAGGTATAAAAACATTGGACGAGTTAGTTTCCTTATCTTTTTATAAAAAAATAATTCCTAAAAATCCAGATACACAGGAATATAATATAAAAGCGATTTATGGTATGAATGGTACGGGTAAATCTGCGATTGTATGCTCGGTTGAGATACTGAAAATTGCTTGTTAATGAAGTAATATTTAACGAATCCATTAGTGCAGAAAAAACTGGGTGAACTGATCAATAAGAAAACAAATGAATTGTTTATAGAGGCTGATTATCTATACAAATATGATAATGGACAATTACTTCAGTTCTACTATAATGTGATAGTATCCAGAACTGTTTCGGGTAAATATGTTGTTTCATATGAGAAACTGACATCAAAAAATGCTACGTCAAAAAAGTGAAAAAATGACAACAATTTTTGAAATTCAAAATGGAAAGATTGTTTATATTGAAAGAAAAGAGGAAGATAAAGAGTTCACTGAACTGCTCTTTAACAAAACTATGAACCTTTTGGAAAATTCTTCTATGGCGTGTTTGTTTATGAACAAGTTGTTTAGAAATATCGTGATAGAAGATAAAACAATCTATAAAAAAGAGCTTTTTCAAGTTGGTTTCTGTTGGGGTGTTTGGATTGAATCTTCATGCATATATGGATCAATATGATTATCATAAGGAATATTTGATAGAAAATCCGGAAAAATATTGTGAGTATGATATACAAACAAAGCAATTACAATATTTGATCATGAGTATAGATGGATTGTGTGATTTGAAAGGTTCAAAGAATTATGTATTAAAAAAAGCCTATAAACAATTTTCGAAAGCTGTAGGAGAGCTATATGAATTTTTGCACATATTTAAGTCTGACCTGAAAAATATAGAGATTGACAGGAAAGAAAACAAAGACTTTTGGTTATGTGATTTGATTATGGTTTATGATGATTACAAAGTGCATGCAGAATTTGAAAGTACGGGTATTAAAAAACTTATTCGTTTATTTACCTATCTGCAGAAGATGGTTCGCGGAGAAATTGTTTTCATTGATGAATTCGATTCAAATCTGCATGATGTTTATTTGTGTGCGATTCTGGAATATCTGATGGAGCATGGTAAGGGACAGTTATGCTTTACAACACATAATGTTGGGCCAATGGATGTCCTGAGAGACGCAAAAGTCTATTGATTTTTATCTGAAAATCATAAAATATATCCATGGACAGCAAATGGAAATTATTCACCTGCAAAACTGTACAGAAATGGAATGATTGAAGGATCTCCATTTAATGTGGATTCTATAGATTTTATTGGTGTATTTGATTCGGGTGAGGAGGATGAATAATGAGCCTCCAACTGATTTTGTTGTTGAAACAAATAAAACATGTAAATCGGACTGGATTTATATCAAAGATACGATTGATTATTTTTTTGAGTATGATCGAACAGCAATTAAACTCACTCCAGTCTATATGGATGGAAAGGGAAAATACAAAAATAAAGAAAAAGAAATTTCAAAAAATATTGCTGCATATAAGGCGGGAGGAAAAGGACGACAGACGAAAGTAATCTATTGTTTTGATTGTGACGATTACAATACAAAACAGGAGGATGCCTTTTTTTTGGAAAAAGTGAGACAGTATTGTGCAGAGCAAAAATATGATTTTGTCTGGTTTTGTAAAGATATCGAGCGTGTTTATACGGGCAAAAAAGTAAATGCTGTTGATAAAAAGAAGAAATCGGAGGAATTTAAGAAAAAGAAACAAATTTCTGAAGTGAAAGTGGATAAACTGTCAGCAGCAGAATATCAGGAGAATACAAGTAATATATTAAGGATTTTGGAGCAGTATTTGGATATGAAGAGGTGAGATGAAGTGATAAGCTCTCTTATATTTTGAACGGAGCATCTGATAGATGCTGGAGATTCAGAGTATAGGAGAGTTTTTCTATAATTGAAATACATTCAGAATATCGATATAAAGTTTCAACATGATGGAATATATTTAATGGAATATAACATAGATTAGTGATATGCTTTATAAAATAATTAATACATATGAAATTCTTTGTCGGGAGGAAAAGTATGAGAGAAAAGGTGCTTAATGTAATTGGTAATAATCTGGAAACTGTAATTAAAGAAGATTTAAAAAATATTGATCACAAATAAAAAATGGAAAAAGAATTTCTAGAATGTGGAGATTTTATAGGAACGTACGAGAATTCTTTTGACAATGCGCTTTTAGAAACATTCTCGAGAGAAAATTTACAAGTAATTTATAGAAATTGAAAGGGTAATGGATATGGAATAATATTGAAAATTGAAACTATTTCTTGAAAAACTATGTGAGGAATATCAAGTAGAGGGCAGGGATTATTTTATTGAACAGTTTATAAATATGTTTAAAGATTGCATTTATAGAATGATAGAACATTAGCACAGGAAATTTTTCGGCAGATTTTAGAGTGGATATGAATCAGAATTTTGCAATTGCACGTGAAGGATAGATCTTCTTAATAGTAAAGTAAGATTTTATTGTTTCGTGTCGATGAATAAGGATTCATACAATAATGCGCAAATTCCATTGCCTGATAACAGGGAAATGCTGAACAATGAAGAACAAAACTTGCTGGAATGGAAATTGATTCATCCGAAGAGAGATGATTCTAAGGATAATATAAAGGAAAGAGTAAAGTATTTAACTGTTTTATGGAAAAAAGAACGACAAGCTGTTCCTGGGTGGTATGTGATTCCTAAAAATAAGAGAAAGGAACTGGAATTATATACACGAGAATATGAATATATTTATAATGAAGATATTCTTTCTTTTAGAGAATTATTTGAATTTGCGCATGAAGTGATATGGCGATTTGAAATGGGGTTTATGAAATATTCTATGAAAATGCAGAATAGAATACATGAGATTTGGATGTGTGCCAGTGAAAAGAATGATTTTTTGAATAATACAGAAGTAAAAGGAAAGTATTTTTTTATAGGACAAGTACTTTTGCGTATGTATAGAGAAAACATGATGGATGAATTATGGCATTTGATATATGAAAAGTTAGAAAAAATGTTCTGGATATATAGATACAGGTAGGGATGAATTGTACCTTGAAAAAATCAAGTATTCATTTATGAAAATGAACATATCAGAAGTGTGCATATTATTAAATGATAGATCTAGAATCAATGAAAAATCTTATAGTGTGCGAATGCAGATAGTTGGATTAAAAGCTGAATGCGGAATGTTAGATGATGCGGTGAAAGAATTGAATTTTTGGAGAGTGCACTGGAAACAGAGATAGAGAAAGAGAAAAAAAATTCTAAACAAAAGGCAGGAATGGTCTATTATTCTTCTATTTTAGCTTGTAGTTATTTTTTACACAGATTTATATATCAGGCAATAAATCTACAAACACGTGATGAAACATTTAACAAACTAACGAATAAGGTTATGTTATATCAGCAGTACTTCGATTATGAGAAAGAAAGAGATGAATTTTATAAGGATTTATTTAGAGAACAGAAGAAAATGCGAAAAAAAACGCCTTTCGAATTAGGAAGAATAAATAGGATAATTTGTCAAGGAGGTAGGGTGCCGGGAAGTGGATATCAGTTTTATAGAATGTTGGATCGAACAGCGATACCCCTGCATATGAGATGGGTTCGATTGCTTGATGCAGATGAGTCGGATTTTATACTGAATTTAATAGATGATCATCCATATATTGGATGGTATATGTTGCTTAGATTGGGTGAGAGTGACACAACAAAAGCAACATTAACGCGGAGAGAATGTATAGAAATTATTAGAAAAGATGGAAGTTATGCACGAAACATATTTTCTTATGTATATAAAGCTGTGGATATAACTGTTGGTAATATCCAAGAAAAAGCAGATAGTATTTTTGGAACTGCATATGAACATATACTTTTAAATGGATTGGAGATTTTACGTAGATTTGCGTCAATAGCAAATATAACTGAACAGAAGAAATTAGTAGTATTGATGATAAAGATTATTGATGCAGATGTGGTTAGGAGATTCAGAGTACTTAATGACTGGATAAGACAAGTTATGAATGTGCTTGATGAACGTGTGAAAATTTCTATGCTGAATGAATTATTACAATGTTCGGGAAGAAAAAGAGCGACGTGGCATAATGAACCTGAAGTAGATCCGTTTGATGTGTTTACATGTAAAACGGTAGCAATAAATGATTACCAAAAAATAGAATTAGAGCCATGCTGGGTAAATTCTATGTTGGATAGTTGTCTAAGTGATGAACAGCAAAGAATGCATTATATACCAAGATTGGGAAAACTTGCCGAAGTTGGGATGCTGACATCAGAACAAAGTAAAAAATTTGGTGAGGTTTTATGGGAGAATATGGGAAAAAATGATTTTCCGTTAAAAGACACATATTATTTATGTACATATTTAAAATGGCCATATCCTGAAAATATAGATTTAGAAGCAAGAATAAAGAAAAGCATTTTGTCAGAAGCAGCTTTTGAGAAATAAGAAAGAAACATTATTATCTATTATACCAGATGTAAATAGAATGTTTTGGGAAATCAGAAATATCAATGATGAACGGACAGATTTCTGGAAAGAGACGGAATTGAAATTTTTGATAAAGGAATTAAGGAAATGCTGGATAACATTGAAAAATGAATATGAAATAAAATCGCACAAAAGTTTTTATGAAGATGAATTTAAAGAGGAAACAAGAGCATTAATAAATGTATTTTCTTCTTTTGAAAGGAATGCGATGCAGAGACTAGATGAAGTGGAAAAAAGAAAATATTTCAAATGATTGATGAGATGGAAAAATATGATATTCCCTGTATTGAATTGCATGTATTAGCTGCTCCGGATGATGAAATAAAAATATAGTAGAAGTATAATAGAAGGATTTAAATCTGCACATTCAGATATTGAAACATCTGCAATGTGTGCGGTTAGAGTTCTCCTAATGTCG
>ENA-OQDF01000448-OQDF01000448.1-human-gut-metagenome-genome-assembly--contig:-NODE-448-length-16841-cov-4.191157_pt1 | contig 16841 bp, 19 predicted proteins | sample MGYA00242769_ERZ504597 | MGnify/ENA primary metagenome ERZ504597 (study PRJEB26092, sample SAMD00036305) | human gut metagenome | host: Homo sapiens | study: EMG produced TPA metagenomics assembly of...
CCAAAAAATAAGTTCCACTCTATTGTCTGTTAAGTATAAAAGGAGTTTTAAACTCATATATAGGATTCTTTTATACTTAACAGATAATATTTTCAGACCAGATTCCTCCAGTCAGTAACATGTTTGCTTTCTTTCCTCTCTCTTTTCAAAGGCAACGCATTCCCCTCTTTATCCACATACTTCCCCATCAGTTCCTCAATCAGCTTCTTGTTCTCCACTTGGGAGGAGAACAGTTCAAACATATCCGTTTCCCGGATGGAATGCAGTGTCATGGCCGCCCTGTATGATTTGTTCTCGTCCGAGCCGGCACCATTCAGGTTAAGCAGCACGTCGCCTACATTGAGCAGGTCAGCAGGAGTAACCATCGGAGCAATGGCTTCCGTTTCGGGAGAGCGGCTGTCCAGTTCCTCCTGTTCTTCTTTCAGCATTCTCATCTCCTCCAAAGGCAGTTTGCATTCCACTTCATCTTCCGGAATATCCTTATCCGCTCCGATAAAATCACTTCCGGTTTCCAGTTGCTGGCTCATGTAAGGGGCGACGGTCTTCCCGGCATTCTCGTCCAGATAGACAAAGCGGGTAGCTCCCATCACATCCTGTGCATTTCCCGGTTCACCGTTGTCTTTTTCTGCTTGTGGCCGATTGCGGGGAGTATAAAGCAGATCACAGATTTTACCTATTCTCTCTTTTTGTTTCCATACCTTATATAACAGATAAGCGGTACAGCCGAACCGTATTGATAAATAAACTATTTCTTCCATTCTATTGGCTTTTGAGTTGCTTCTTGATTATATATTTCATTGATGATATGCTGATACCTTTCCAGATGGTCTGACAGTACACTCCCTAAAAACATGGGGACAGACATTTCCGGTGCAATGACCGGCAATACTTTGGCAACAGTCCTGTACAATGTATCGTTAATATAGGTCTGCCTTCTTGCTCCCGACAGTTTCACTTTCAGAAACCGGCTCCGGTATTCATCTGAATCAGCCGCTCCATCCGGTGTTTTTTTATTTGCTGTCTGGAAGAACCGCTTTTCTTCTCCTGTTTCTCCAGACAAGGTCCAGCCTGACTTTTTGTTTCCGGCTCCTCTTCCGGAGGAACCGTTCTTTCCAAAGCGGTCACATCTCCTGCCATCATGCGTTTCAATGCCTCCTCGTCCACTTGGTAATCCGTTCTTCTTTTGGTGGTCATAATTGTTTTTATTGAAGTTTCAGTATGGTTTCTATTTCCGCTGCCAGCAGGTCCAGACTGCTTCCTTTCATTGCGGAGGAAGATGGAGGGAACAAAGTGCTGCGGAACAGAGGCCCTTTCATTCCGGAGTCTTTTTTGTAACGTTCTGCACTGGGAATGACGGTTTCCAGTACCGGCAATTTCAGCGAACGGAAAATTTCAGTATAGCCGTTATACAGGTCTTTGGAAACACGTTTGTCCATCCGGTTCCAGAACATATGGATACCACGCAAGGGTACATCCTTATGCCGGTGCATGTATTCCCGGATGGCAAGGACAAAAGACATGCTGCTCCGCATTGCCATTCTTTCCTGCGTGATGGGGGTGAATACATAATCCATATTGATTACGGACTGGAATACACCGGCACATTTACGGTGCCCGGAAGGTCAAAAAGGACAAGGTCATAATCCAGCTCCGACTTTTCAAGAAAGCGTCCGGCCGTTTCCCGGGCTTCTTCCGGAGTGGAGTTCAGGATGCTGTAGGCTTTCCTGCCGCTTGCTCCGAACTGTTCCACCAGCTGGTTTTGCAGATGCACGTTCTTTTCAATGTTTCCCACTTCCCAGTTCCGCATGGTACTGATGCTGTGCTGTGGATAATCACAATCCACCACCAGTACGTTATACCCCTTCAGGTAATGGAAGTAACTGGCGAGCAATACCGTGAACGTGGATTTTCCCACACCGCCTTTCTGGTTGCTCAAAGCGACAAATAAAGGTTCTTTCTTCATAGGCTTGAATTTAGAGTGTATAATTTGTTTCATATCTGTCCGGATTTTTTTGTTTCATCACACGGCTATGCATCCGTTGGTATATGGCAATGACGCATTGTTTGCCGGTTTGCATGAATACATTGCATACCATATTGCACCAGTGTAATGCCGGTTGCCGGAGGGTGTTGCCATATAAGGTGCATTGCATTCATGCAATATGGGGTTCAATGTATCCCATACTGCATTGCACGGATGCAATGTATTCCGTCATGCAGAATTGTCGTGCAGCATATATGGCATTGCACATATATGGATGATGCCGCATTCACATCATGCACACCTGTGGCAGGCAAGCAATACCCCTTACAGGACAATGTTTCAATGTATGCCCTCATGCACTGTGCCAAAAGTAGCGGCTATTTTTGAAACTTCCACCAACATTTCCCCTACCTGACATCAGATGTCGTCAGATGTCATCAAATGTCATATCAAACGCTGTTTACCAATCGGTTATCACTGTCTAATTTTGCAAAATCGGAATCAGACGATGGAAAAGAACTGACTTCGTCGGACCACAGTGCGTCGTGAACGTCGCGCAGCAATCCGACGAAGGAGGATTCTCTGTTCAAACGAACAGAGCAAGTTGTGTTTTCGTCCGACAAAAAGTCTTGTCCGACAAAAACAACTAGCCCGGCTAAAAGCCGAGAGAATCCGCTCCAAAGTCGCGGATTCCGGAAGAGAAAGAAGTACAAACCCAAAATCTCATGTACATGGAGAAAAAAACTGGAACAAGAACAGGCAGGAAGTCCAAAAGCAATCCGGCAGACCGCAAATACAGTTTCCGCCTGAATGCCGAAGAGAACACAAAATTTGAACAGCTGTTGGCGGAATCCGGAGCGAGAGATCTCACGCTGTTCATTAAGAAATCCATCTTCTCGGGACAGATAAAGGTGGTGAAAATCGACAAGGCGACAATGGACTACTACATCAAACTGACCGAATTCCACAGGCAGTTTCAGGCCGTCGGAAACAACTACAATCAAGTTGTCCGGACCTTGAAGAACAATTTCGGGGAAAAACGTGCGATGGCATTGCTCTACAGGTTGGAGAAACTGAGTATCGAACTGATGCTTGTATGTAAAAAAGTCATGGTGCTAACCCAAGAATACGAGCGGAAATGGTTGCAAAATAAGTCACGGAACAAGCCTTTACGGAGCACTTGCCTATAACTACGACAAGGTAACGGCAGGTACCGCCAAGATTCTTTCGGGCAACCGCATGATTTCCGACAGATTGGGATTGCCCAGTGAGGACATACGTCTGGCATTGCTCTCTTTTGAGAACTACCTGCTGGCAAACCGCAATACGGAGAAGCCCGTCCTGCATATCTCCCTTTCTCCGGCACCGGAAGACCGGCTGACTGATGGGCAATTGGTAGAGTTGGCGGAACGGTATATGCAGAAGATGGGCTATGGGAATCAGCCGTATATAGCCTACAAACATGCCGATACCCATAATGCCCACATTCATATCGTCAGTGTCTGTGTGGACGGACAGGGAAAAAAGATCAGTGATGCCTACGAGCACCGCCGTTCCATGACTGCCTGTCGGGAACTGGAAACGGATTTCGGCTTGCGCAACGGAGCGGACACGGAAAGGCGGAATCCGAAAGCGGAACTAAAAAAGGTTGATGCTTCCTTGGGGGATGTCCGCCATCAGGTAGGCAACACCCTTAAAGCCGTACTGGAAAGCTACCGTTTCCAAACTTTCGGGGAATACAGCGCACTGCTTTCCACACTCAACATCGAGGCGAAACAGATCAGGGGGGAGTACAACGGCATACCCTACACCGGCATTGTCTATTCTGCCACGGATGATACCGGCAAGGTGGTCAGTCCGCCGTTCAAGAGTTCACGTTTCGGAAAACGCTTCGGGAATGAACTGTTGGAAAAGCGGATGCTGATGAATCTGAAAGCTCTCAAAGAGGGGAAATGGGCACCCTCCATACAGGCGGACATCGCCCGTGCCTTGCGGCAGGCGGATTCACGGAAACGGTTTGTGGAACTGCTGGGGCAAAAAATATCGATGTGGTGTTCCGTGAGAATGAGCGGGGACGTATCTACGGTGTCACCTTCATTGACCACAACCGACGGGAGGTGTTCAACGGTTCACGCATGGGCAAGGAGTTTTCCGCCAATGTGTTCAACGACTATTTCAAATGGTTGGAAAACATGCCCGAAAAGGAATGGGGCGGACATTCCGCTACAGAGCTTCGGCAACATCACCGCCACGAATCCGGCAGCACGCTCGAACTGGCGGCGGGCATACTTTCGATGGAAACCAACCCGCGTGACTATGAGGAGGAAGCCTTTGCACGCCGCATGAAGAAAAAGAAGAAGGCCGGACGCAAGCGTGGCATTTAGACAAAACAAGTATCAACCTTTTTATACACAATCCTTATGCAACAGGAAGACGATTTGAGGGCTCTCGCTAAGATAATGGAATTCGGCAGGGCTGTGAGTATTTTTCTTTTGGTGGTGCACGTCTATGTGTACTGCTATCCGAGCATGACCGCATGGCATCTGAATCTTGCGGTCATAGACAAGATTCTGGTAAACTTCAACAATACGACGGGTATTTTCAACTGTATTCTCTGGACCAAATTGTTGGCAGTGACTTTACTGGCAATATCCTGCCTAGGAACACATGGAGTTAAAGGTGAAAAAATCACCTGGCCCAAAATCTACGCGGCACTGGTAGCCGGATGCGTGCTGTTTTTCTGAACTGGTGGCTGCTTGACCTGTCCCTGCCGCACATGATAAGCACCATACTGTACGTTGTAACACTTACCGCAGGTTACCTCGGTCTACTGATGGCGGGATTGTGGATGAGCCGGCTTACAGGCATAACCTGATGGGGGATGTGTTCAATATCGAAAATGAATCCTTCCAGCAGGAAACCCGGTTGTTGGAGAACGAGTATTCCGTCAACCTGCCTACCAGCTTCCGCTTTCAGGGAAAACAGCATGACGGATGGATCAACGTAGTAAATCCCTTTCGTGCCACCATCGTGCTTGGCACGCCCGGATCGGGCAAGTCGTATGCCGTGGTAAACAATTACATACGCCAGATGATTTCCAAAGGATACAGTTGTTACATCTACGATTACAAGTTCGACGACCTTTCCACCATCGCTTACAACACGTTGTTGAACAACATGGACAAGTACAAGGTCAAGCCCCGGTTCTATGTCATCAATTTCGACGATCCGCGCAGGTCACACCGTTGCAATCCCATCAATCCGAAATTCATGACGGATATCTCCGATGCGTATGAGGCGAGTTATACGATAATGCTCAACCTCAATCGCACCTGGATTGAAAAGCAGGGGGATTTCTTTGTGGAGTCACCCATCATTCTGCTTGCCGCAATCATCTGGTACCTAAAAATTTACAAAAACGGTATTTATTGTTCCTTTCCGCATGCGGTGGAACTGCTTAACAAGCCTTATTCGGATTTGTTTACTATCCTGACCTCGTATCCGGAGCTGGAAAACTACCTTTCCCCCTTCATGGATGCCTGGAAAGGGGCGCCCAGGACCAGCTCCAGGGCCAGATCGCTTCGGCAAAAATTCCCCTTACGCGCATGATTTCCCCACAGTTGTATTGGGTGATGACAGGTAATGATTTTTCGTTGGACATAAACAACCCGAAAGAGCCCAAGCTGCTTTGCGTGGGTAACAATCCGGACAGGCAGAACATCTACTCGGCGGCACTTGGACTATACAATTCCCGCATCGTCAAACTTATCAACAAGAAAGGACAGCTTAAGAGCACTGTCATCATTGACGAGCTGCCGACCATCTACTTCCGTGGATTGGACAACCTCATCGCTACCGCCCGAAGCAACAAGGTAGCGGTCTGTCTCGGCTTTCAGGATTTTAGCCAGTTGAACCGCGATTACGGTGAAAAAGAGTCGAAGGTCATCCAAAACACGGTAGGCAATATTTTCAGCGGTCAGGTGGTTGGAGAAACTGCGAAGACGCTTTCCGAACGTTTCGGCAAAGTACTCCAGCAGCGGCAGTCTGTCTCCATCAACCGTCAGGATGTATCCACCTCCATTAGCACACAACTTGACTCGCTCATCCCGGCTTCCAAGATTGCCAACTTGTCCCAGTACATTTGTCGGAGCCGTTTCCGACAATTTTGGCGAAAAGATAGACCAGAAAATATTCCATGCTGAAATCATTGTGGACCATGCCAAAGTCGGCGCGGAGGAAAAGGCTTACCGGAAAATCCCTGTCATCAATGAATTTAAGGACAAGGATGGAAACGATATCATGATGCAGCAGATACAGCGCAACTACGACCAGATTAAATTGGATGCTCAGGCAATCATTAATGAGGAAATGAACCGAATCAAAAATGATCCGGAGTTATGTGAAAGGTTGGGGTTAAAAGATGATACCTCACACAAGTAAAATCTGTCTAATTCAAAATAAACATAACATCTGAAAAGATTATTCTCCTTTAAGTACTGTTGTTCTTCTTTTCAGATGTTAGTATACCTTCCTTTATGACAATGATATTAGGATATTTCTAAGGTTTATTAATATTCCTGATGCGATTTTCTCGATCAATCAATTTATTAATATCAATATCTTGAATATTAATTATGGTTATAAGTCCAAACATAGAAATGCTTTCGTTACGTACAAACTCATTCAATTTCTTAGCCTCTTGATAAACTTTATCTATCCAATGATACGACGCTATTGTCTCATAATATTTACTCCCCAATAAGCCGTGCTCTCTGAATTTAACATTGGCTTCAAGAGTATAACGAACCCCCACGGATATATCATCCAACTTTTCATCAAGGATAAAATTGGCAATATCTTGAAAATTCGCCGTGTCAACTTTTGACAAGAGATTGCTTAAATTGTGAGTCCGAATAATTTTATACGTTGATTTTTCATCAGAGTCACTTCTCAAAAAAATCAAAGATTTCAAACTGCACTCAAAAGAAAATAATAAATCCACCAATATTTTACTACGTGTACTTATATTTGTAAACACATTTATTAAGGCCCTATATCGTGCTAAATAGCCAGAACTATCTGTCAAGAAAAAATCTGATATTTCTTTTCTTAAATCATCGTCCATAATCAAAATATTAAATCAGTTAATCTGTATTAATAAATTGCACTTTATTCCTTTTGCGATTTTAACTTTCACGTTGTTCTATAAACACATATTTGCTCAATTTAAGAATTAAGCAGAACAAGACAACAACTTTGTCTAACGAATAATCTTCGATTTGAAGTAAAGAATGTGCTACCTCATTTCTCAAATTCCAGCCTATTTTCTCTGACATTACATATTTGAGCATGGTAAGATGATCTTTGACAAAACTAGAAGGTCTCTCTAGAGTTCCCTTAAGATCTGCAATAATATCATCAAAAAGTTTTTCCATTATGACATCTCCATCTTTTGAACGTCTCTTAGCAAAAGTGGGTATTTTAAGTTTCTCAATAAAAAATCTCAAAAGACCTTCAATCTTAAGTGTTAAGCTATCTATAATAGTGACATAATCAGGGATATAACTTCCTTCAGCTTGTTTAAGTTCATCAAAGATTCTCTTTAATCCAGGTTTAACAGTATCTAAAGGAACAACACAAATCTTTTTACCATTATAGTTTCTCTCAATAGGTTCATTTAACCATGTTTTTTCCAAATAGTTTAAAACTGAATCGTATGATAACTTTTGAGAGTCAATGGCTGCCATAAATAATTTAAGCATTTTTAATGTGCCAATTTTGAAGAAGAAACTATATGTAGACCAAAATTTTCCTTCTGCCGGTGTGTATGTTTTAACGGTGTTGCCATATCTGTCAAGGCATGACAAAGGAAGGGTACCTATAAGTCCATTGTCCACAGCATCAGATAAGGCTTGAATAGAATCATCTGTTTCATACCAAGGAGTCCCTGCAAATTGATCTAACAACTCATCTACAGAACAAGTCTCTATAGTCTGTTTTACAGCTTCATCAATTGTTTTTATATAATCATCTGGAATTGGAATGGAAGTTTCTGTCAATTGGAAAGTATTTCTCTTTTCAGAGTATAACTCTTCCATCTCTTTTATTTTTTCATTGTCCTTTATTTTAAGATAAATATCCAAAGCTAATTTTATAAAATGCATTGAAGCTATATCTTCCTGCCTGCTTTTGGCAATCTGTTCATATACCTCAGCTCTCTGTCTTAAAGAATCTTCTATTGAAAGATTTATTTTTTGTTTTAACTTATCCGTAAATTCAATAGCATCTGCGGCCATATAAAGATTATCTTTTTCTATCAAGCTGATAGCATATTTATTACGCTCTATAACTTTTTCAAAGTCTATGTATTTTTTACAAATGCTATAATGCTCTAACATGAACCTTGAATAATTTAAAGGAACATGTTTTGTGTTATCATTTACACTCCAATGTTGCTGTATATCAAAAACTTGTTCAATGATTGCCTTTTGACAATCTTCAAACTTACTATTTATTGCAATTTGTAAAGCCAATTCCAAACGATTAAGAACATATCCCAATTTGAAATATTCTCCTTTTTGAGCTTCACCATAATATTCTTGAGCTAAGGAGATTAATTCGTTGCATAACTGAAGCTTGAAACTGTTATTTTTCGACCAGTCTGTTTTTTGTCCGAAATATACCATCAAACCATATTCGGTTTTTGCATAGAGATTATTCGTTTTTTATAACGCTGCTCAAAGAACTCGAAATTTTCTTTAGTAAGATTTCTAACATCAGGCCAATAAAAAGGTATTTTGTTTCCATTTGCCATATCTTGTGTTCCTGCCATTTGCCACGATAATCCTTTAATTGTCCCCTTTGTTTCATCATCTTGAAACTCAAAAGACTTTCTTATTAAAAAAACTTGTCGATCTAATTCTGCTTGCAAAGCAACATTAATCATATCTTTTTCACAAAGTTCACTTATTACTTTTTGAAATTCATTATTAATTATAGATGAGTCCTTATTCTTATAATTTACAGAATCAAAATTCTTTAAGAACTCTTCATATATACCATATTCACTCTTATTTTCCATCTTTCCAGTATTTAATTGTTTTTTTGAGAATACTTCCGTGGAGAACGCATAAATCGCTTTCCTTTCTTTGTTCTACTGTCACCTTTTCCCATATTAACATTTACAATGTTATCATCCAAATTTCACAACAATCTCCGCCACTTCCCCATGCACCCTCTGCACATTCAGCACCCGTGCAGGAATCCCATGGTTGAAGCAGCATTGGATAAATTCCATTCCGATGAACACTCCTGTATTGTATTCCTCTGTATCGTTCTTCGTGTTTTTGCTGAAAGTTACGGTTCCTTTCATCTTTTCATTCCTTCTCTTGCGGTATTGCGCTTCCTTTTCGTACATCACAAAGACTTCTCCTCTGACAATCTGCACCTGTTGGCCTTCGGTTTGTAGGAATTGCAGGTAACTTTCCAGCAGGTCTTCCGAGCATCCGCTATGGGATAGCATGTTTCTTATCCCTTGTATCTGAATTGAATTTTCCGTTGCTTTTTATTTGGCTATGATTATCTTTTTATCCTTGATGACAAGTGTGTCTTTCCCGCCATGATTCGTCAGGCTTACATCTTTCAAGTCAATACGGCTGTTGGAGATGGAAAACTCCTGATGAATCGTATCATTCCGCAGGAAGTGGATGTCCTGTTTGTACAGGTTCGGAATGGAAAAGAACAGGGCTATGATTCCGCCCATGCAGCACACCATCAACAGTGTAAAGGCAACAAACCACCGCTGGTATTTTCTGTCATCCAAAACCTTCACCTCAACCGGTGCAGGCTCTTCGTTGATTGTTGCTTTTTTCTGGTTGCATATCACACGGCATCTCAAATTGGGGAATTCATGCAGGCTGAACAGGTCCGGAATCTGTTGCAGGAATTGTAGGTATTGCTGGGTTTCCATCTGCACTTCCAGTTCCATGGTTACACGGATGACACTTCGTTTCATTATCTTGGGTTTTCCTGTTGCCCCCGTGGGTTTGGCAACATTGACGGGACGGATGTCCGATGCGCCTGTGTCCACACTCATGGCAAGCTCCATGCTGGTGCTTCCCAACGAAGGGGTGTCCGCCGGATGGCTTCCATAAGGTGAAGAGTTTTCCGTTCCCTCATATTCCGCTATTAGGTCTGATAGTTCATGCACCTCGGTTACTGTTACGTTCTTTGCCTCTGCATTGGAAAAGGTTTCCACTTTGGTCTTTACCATGTCTGTCAGAAAGACCTTTATCTTGTCTTCGCTTTTCTTATGGATTAGGTAGCAGGGATACTTCTTTGTGAAATTTCGGGCTACGTTTTCTATATAGCTTGCTGTATAATTGTAGTCGCAATTTATAGAAATAAATAAATCTAATTTTATTAAATACGAATTATTTTTCATTGCTATATATTAATTTATATAAAAACATTTCAAGCTCTTTTGATTCATAAAAGGACCAAATAGAGTAACTAAACATATTCCCATCTAATTCTAATGGTATTACTTTATGTTTAGAATACTGTTGCCTTACAAAAAGTGATATTTTTTGCAATTCTTTTGGGGTCAAAGAACTATTTTGAACAAAATATTCACCAGAATAATCTTTCCCAATAAAAATACTATCAGAACTAGACATATACTTTATACACATATATAATGCATATCCCTTAGCCTCTTTATATCTAATGTTATTTGAATCGTTAGCCCAAATAGAACATCCCCAAAACAAAAAATATAAAAAACTATTATTTTAGCTCCCATAACAAAATTCGTTGTGTTTTTATTTCTCTTTTTCTATTATTAGATAAATGTACAGAATATTTCATATTGAAATAATAATAAATAGAATTGGGATCATCATGATTAGGATTTCCTGGATAAATAAGATGTTTACCATCCCACAAAGTAAAATGTCCACTAGCATTTCCCCACCCAGAAACTTCAAATACAATAATACCTTTTTTATTATTGAATTTGTCAACAGCATTAGGACCTGCTTTTTCTTCTATATCTGGTTTGTTAAATAATTCATACAAATATTTTTTTAAATCTGCTACACGAATCCAGTATTTATATTTATCTTTTCCTATAATAGTTCCACCTCTTGACGGAGCATTTGGAAGAGACACTCCACTATAATTTAAAGCTTTACTCATCCTAATTGCACAAGAGTTTTCCCAAGAAATAGGATCGTTTTTATAATATTGAGGTAATCCTCCTCCTATTGATTCATATAAATCTATAGTTTTAATTTGTGAATTAGGATAAAATTTGAACATATCATTCCAACTTGGTCGTTTAATCTCAATAGATGAAGTTAGCATTTGATCTACTTCTATGATAATTTTTCCCATTTTATATTATTTGATTTTCAAAGAATAGTTTACAAATAAATTTTCTATTACCAATTCGTTCACATTATCAACACGTTTTCGAATTATCAGTGTTTTATCTTCATTATTTAATAAGAAACTGTTATCCACAGGAGTAATTTTAAGTGTTACATATTCTCCTATTACGTATCCTTTTAGTCTAATATGAATATTTATATCTGTATAATGTCTTGAACATTGTTTTAATGGTATAAAATCCTTCCCATAAGACCATGATACTGATAAAATTCTTTTTTCTGTTTTCTTTTATCTCATTACTTAATTGGGATAAAAGAAAATCAGATATTTCCGACACTTTCCACACCTTCTCCCTAACCTCCAGATTATTCCTTTTGATAATCCCTGGTGACAGATACAGCACCATCATCATCGGAGAGTTTCCTACACTCATATACTCCTCTATTTTCACACAGAAACAGTCCCAGAACCGGAAAATGTCCGCAATCTCCACTTCGTTGTAGATGAAATGGATTTCCCCGTTGTGCATGGCTCCTTCGTTCAGCCAGTCATAGAAGAACTGTTCTTCACCCTTGCACTCAAACGCAAGCGTAATCAGGTCTCCCTCGACCGGCAGACATTCCCGATTGCCGATTTCCTCGCATACTTGGATGTGGAGTTGTATGATTTTTCTCAGATTCGGGTCATCATAGTGCCGGATGTGGCACCGATAGTTATAATAGAGTATCGGCACCTCCATTCCTCTTATTTTCAGAATAGTTTCATAAATCATGATAATACAGTTTCAGGTGAATGACTATGGTAATAGGTCACGGCTGATCCAATAGTATGTCTGCCCGTTGGACTGGAACGACTTGCCGGCGGCTTCGTCCAGCAGTTTTTTCTTTTCCTTGAAATATTCAATCAGCATGTCCAGCTCCGCATCCGTAATCATTTCTTTTTCCGCAAGTCCTTGACACGGTAAACTTCAAAGAAAGGATAGTCGGTCGGGCAGGAGGTAAACCTTTGCAAGGCCTCTGACAGGGGCATTCTCAGGAAAGTCTTTCTCCCTACCTTGCAATATCTGTCCCTGTTGCGCCCTGAAAGGAAATGTCTGACCAGTTTTCTTCTTACACGTCGGGTTGAGGCATATTCTGGTGCGTTCAGGCTGTCCGTCTTTACACGTACGGTAGATTCTTCGGCATCTGTCTGTAGGTAGTCGTCCGGACAGTCGCAGATATCCACCTTCGCTTGCTTTTTCTTTTTGACCGCTTCGTATTTATAGTCTACGATCAGCTTGGAGGGTGCTTCCACATACTTTCTCAACCGTTTGAACTCCTCTTCGTTGACAAGCAGATAATAGTCCAGTGTGGAGGACAGCGAGTCCGGCAGTACGATTGGCTGTGCAGGCAGGCTCCAGGCAGGTTCGGTATCCGGAAGTACGGATAGCATGGGTTGTACCCCCGACTGGCGGATATGGTAATAAGCTGTCATTGTCGAATCTGTCCTATATCGGTGTGTACCCACTTCGTCGAATGCCCTTGCCAGGCTGTTGCTCAGCAGGGTATTGTCAAACTTCACTTGTATCAGCATGGAATCCACGGCGGTGGTCAGTCCTTCCAGTTCCAGCGATTCGTTCTTTTGCGGAAACACCAGCCATCCCTGTGTCATACTCCGGTTTGGAAAGTCCAGACAATAGGTGTTATGGTTCACCTCCGCATATTCGTTTTCATTTCTGATTTGTTCGGGATATACAATCAGTTCCCGTTTTTTCCGGCTGATGCGTGGTGCCGAGCAGTCTATCATGTTTCCGATTTGCAGCACGAAGTTGTTGAAGTTGTCCGGTTCTCCTCCGTAGAGCTGGAAGCCGATCATGCGGCAGTTGTTTTTTACCAGCTTGTTCACCAAGGTGGAGTCTGCCCACTCGCTGTTGAACCCTTTATCGCCGATGACAACCAGGATATTGGTTTCATCCGGACATTTGTTGAATTGCTCCACTCCGATCCGAGGCCGGACCAGCTGTCGAATCGTCCGTATGTAGGTTTCAGTTGCTCGGCATTACGTGCTTTGGCGGAAAGGAAATCAAGCAGCTCCATGTAGTCGGGAGTCAGTTTGCAGATGGGGTCTTTCCGGTTGTCCGGTTCGTTGAAGGTAAGCACGGCACCGAACCTGAAAGAAAAGCTGTCGTCATTCACCAGTTGCGATTGCAGTCCCTGGATGGCATTCACCACGGCTGGAAACCGTTGGATGGTGTTCTCTTTTCCTTCCAGGACAAACATGAGGTTTATTTTTTGCAGGTCCTTCTCTATCTTGTTTTTGAAAGTTCCGTAATAGATTGGATTGCCGTTGACATTCAGCACATAGCTTTCCCGTTTGTCGATGACCGGCATCGAAAGCCGGGTTTTGAAGCAGAAGCTCGTGTCATTGTTCCGGTAGGACAGTACCGGGCTGTAGCGGATAGCAGGCTGGCTGGCCGAAAATTGCAGTTTCCGCTTCAGGTCGTTGGATGATAGCGGCAAGGTGTCTTTCCGTTCTTTGTCTTTAAAGACGAGCGTGCTGTCCGGCAGCGAGGTTAGGTCTATATGGAGCTGTTGTTCGGGGGCGGTCAGCAGGCGTCCGTCTATCCATCCGATGACAGCATGCCCTATGCTGTCTGCGTCAAGCTGCGGCTTGTCTGCCACGAGGGTGCATCCTTTGTCTTCCGATATTTGATAAGGATATACGACACTGTAAAATGGAATCTTGCCAGCCTCTTGTGTCAGGTCTGTATTTTTGAACAGTTTTACGGAGTCGTTGGCAAAATACGTTTTTGGGGTGGCCAATGCCACGCTGTCGTTCAGCATGACCACCTGTTTGTTTTTGAATCCGGTAACAATGTCGGTAAAGCCGCTCCGGGTCAGCAACAGGTCGTTTTGGTTGATCCATCCGCAGTATTTTGCCTGTTTCCATTCTTTCAGTTTCCCGTTTTTCAGAATGGCTGGGTCGTATTGAATGACTCTGAGCCAGTCTCCTTTTCGCTTGATGACGAGAAATGCGTCCATGTATTTCACAGACTGCATCTCGTTCTTTCCGCTCGGACTCAGATAGGTCGTTCCTGCTTCATTGGCAAAGACAATCCACGGGGTATGCTTGAGCAGTGTCTGGCTGCGGGGAGCCTTTACCCCTTCTATGGAATAGTTCCGCATATATTCACGGGGTACATTCTTTATCCGCGTAAAACGGTGTACCGGTCCGCAGGATGCCATACAGATGATGCACCCGCAAATCCATCCTCCTTTTATGAGTGTCGATATGCAATTCTTTTTCATGCCTCATTTGTTTTTTGTTCGGAAAAGCGTTCGTGCTGTGTTACCATCAGCTGCATCACACATTCGTTGTTCAGGTTGTCTCCCATATCGACGAACACCTCGTCTATAAGGGTTTTCCTGCGCGCTATGATTTTCAGTCCTTGGCAATAGGAATAGAAATCATTCTTCTTGCTGTTGTTGACGGTTACCGCTATGTCCGGATTTCCGCAAAGGTATTTCTTCAGGATATAATTGTAATGGGTATTGAACGGCTTGCCGTCCACGATGGCTTGCAAGTGTTCACGGATGTCGTTGCCGATGATGACAAGCACGTCTGTCGAGTCGTTCTCCGTATATTGGGGAAGGATTTCAATGGTGTGCCGGACCGGATATTGGGTATTCTCCGTAGTCAGCAGAACCTCGTATATGCCGGGTTCTGTATAGGCGTAGAGTGGGTTCTGCTCCCGCGAATCGACAATTCCGGATTCTCCGAACTGCCAGCGCCATTCTTTTGAAGGACCGTATCCTTTGAAAGATACGATTTCTCCTTGAAAGGCGGTTGCCGGTGCTTTCATCCTGACAAGTTCGTCGCTTCCGTAATCATCCCGGCTCCTGTGTACTGTGATGATCTGTTTCCTTTCCAGTCCTCCGTCCACTTGAAGACGCACTTGGTAGCGTCCCGGTTTCTTGAACACGTATTCTCCGCTCCGTTCGTGTGATATGTCCCCGTTGCCGAATTCCCAAAGCCAGGAGCGTGCGTTGCGGGTGCTGTCTGCATAATGGACCGTTTCTCCGGTTTCCACCTCTATGGGGGTCAGTGTCATACGCACGGTGCGGCTGGAAAAGAACAGCCGGATCAGTATGGCGACAAGGATGCACAGCAGCATGGCTGCGATTACGAACAGAATCTTTCTGGTATAAATTTTTCCCATGTCATTTGTTTTTAGTTCCTGAGCGCAAGTCTTCCTCCTTTTTCTGCAAGCCTATCTCGCACTCCTCCAGATTGGCTTTGAACAGACTTATGTTTTGTCCGATACTCCATAGCTGTTTCCTGTCGGACAGCCACATGGCATAAAAGTCGGCAATGTGCATGAACAGCTTGTATCGCTTGTCCCAGCTGTTCCTTTCGTATGTGTTCCGCAGGTTGTTTATCAGATAATGGATGTCGTCTTCTTCATACTGGGCGTAAACGCCCGGTTCAAATGTTTCTATTTTACGGAACAGGGAGTCCACCGGCAACTGGCTTTCCGCTTGTTCCTGCTGGAAATCCTTGATGCGGTTCATCTTGATCTTTACGAACTCTTTCTGCTCAAACATCTTGAAATCTGAGTTCCACATGAAGATTACCAGACAACACGCTACGGTTGTCAGGAAAAAGAACAGGAATACATAGGCATGTCCCATGAATATTTCCCGTTTGTTCATTGTCTTTCTGTTGTTGTCCATGGCTTTCCGTTTTATTGTTTGTTGCCGCCGGAACCCACATTCAGGTTACGTCGTGTTTTCCAGTTGTCCTGGATGCACTGCATCAGGTCTTTCTTCACCATCTCTTCCTGGATATTCAGCAGACGGATGGAGTCTTTTACCCCGAGGAAGATGTTGAGGTTTTCCAGCAGCTGCCTGTAAAGTCTGCAATCTTTGGTATCCATGCCTTGGACATATTTGAGCAGGTTCATCTTGCGCGTACTGACTACGCTTTGCAGGAGCTTGTCGTTTATTTGCGGTGAAGTGTTCATCAGTTTCATGTACTGGTAGATGGAGTCCATGCTGTTCGACAGGGACAGCTCTTTGGCATAGATATGGTCATATTCCAGTGCCTGCTCCGTGATTCGCTTTACTTCTATGCCGGAGGTTTTCAGGAAACAGGCAAAGATGCTTACCGCAAGGATTGTGCAGCATGTCAGATAGCCCGCGAATCTCAGATAAGCTTTCCTTACTTCTGTGTTGTTTTTCGGTTTCATATAGGATGATGTTTTATATTCATAAATAGGTGCTGATACCAGATAGGCGCCTTGTTCAGTTGGGGTTCCCAGCCAGAACCGGGCGTCTTCCTGCTGGATGATGTAGCGGATCTGTATCTCCTTGTCCGAGGGAAGGAACAGTTCTGTCAGCGCATTCATTATTTACTGTCGCGGCGCCGGGAAAGAAGCTCTCCATCCGTCGAGCGGACAGGGGACCGATTTCCACCAGCATCTGGT
>ENA-OQDF01000449-OQDF01000449.1-human-gut-metagenome-genome-assembly--contig:-NODE-449-length-16819-cov-1.620537_pt1 | contig 16819 bp, 30 predicted proteins | sample MGYA00242769_ERZ504597 | MGnify/ENA primary metagenome ERZ504597 (study PRJEB26092, sample SAMD00036305) | human gut metagenome | host: Homo sapiens | study: EMG produced TPA metagenomics assembly of...
ACCCCAGATGATCCTGCGCCTGAAAAGCCAATTGGCAAGCGGGTGGCCGTGCAGCATTCCGCTCTCAACCACACCGAGCGCCTGCTCCAATGGCAGATGATCCAGGACGGCGGCGCGGATATCGTGGTGGGCACCCGCAGCGCGATCTTCTCCCCGCTGGAAAACATCGGCCTTGTCATCATTGATGAGGAGCAGGAGCACACCTACCGCTCCGAATCCGCGCCCCGCTACTCGGCCCACGAGGTGGCCCGGCAGCGCACGGCGGAGAACGGGGCCCTGCTCCTGCTGGCCAGCGCCACCCCCACGCACCGAGAGCTATTATGCCGCCCAGCATGGCCGCACCCAGCTGGTGCGCCTGACCAAACGCTATGGCGGCAACCCGCTGCCCAAAGTCCAGATCGTGGATATGCGGGCCGAGCTTGCCTCCGGCAACCCCCGGGAGATCAGCCTTGCATGGAGGATGCCATCCGGCACAACCTTGAGGCAGGCAAGCAGACCATTCTGCTGCTCAACCGCCGGGGTTACCAGACCGTGGCCCAGTGCGAGGACTGCCGCGAGGTGCTCAAATGCCCCAAGTGCAGCGTGCCCATGGTCTACCACAAATCGGCCCACAAGCTGCTCTGCCATTACTGCGGCAGCCAGCCTGGACCCGCCCCCTGCCAGATGCCCCGCCTGCGGCGGCAAACTGCAGTACCGGGGTTTTGGCACTCAGAAGGCCGAGGAGGAGCTGGCAAAGCTTTTTCCGGAGGCCCGCATCCTGCGGATGGATCAGGATACCACCGCCGCCAAGGATGCCCATGAAAAGCTGCTGGCAAAGTTTGCCCGGCATGAATATGACATCATGGTGGGCACCCAGATGGTGGCCAAGGGGCTGGATTTCGAGGATGTGACGCTGGTGGGCGTGCTGGGGATCGATTCGCTCCTGTTCGCCCAGGGCTTCCGGGCTTATGAGACCGTGTTCAGCCTCGTCACGCAGGTGGTGGGCCGGAGCGGCCGGGCAAAAGACCCCGCTTTGCCATCATCCAGACCACCGACCCGGACAACCCGGTGCTCAACCTTGCCGCCGCGCAGGACTACGACGCGTTCTTCGAGCAGGAGATCGCCTACCGCAAGCTGGGCCTGTACCCGCCCTTCTGCGGGCTGTGCGTCATTGGCTTTGCAGGCGCAAAGGAGATCGAGGTGGCACGGGCGGCGGCGCGCTTTGCGGCCCTGCTGGGCCAGCAGGCGGCAAAACAGCCGGACCTGCCCCTGCGGGTGCTTGGCCCCACGCCCGGCAGCATTGAGAAGATCAACGACACCTACCGCTACAAACTTACCATCAAGTGCCGCAACGACCGCCGCTTCCGCGACCTCGTGCGCAGCACACTGGAAAGATACGAACAGGAAAAACTTCCGTCCAAGGCCACCGTTGCGGTGGACCTGCACTCGGACGGTGACATCTGATTTGGAGGTACCATAAATGGCTATCCGTAACATTGTAAAAGAGGGCGATCCCATCCTGAACAAGGTCTGCCGCCCCGTCACCACCTTTGATGACCGTCTGGCTACCCTGCTGGACGACATGCACGAGACCATGATCGCCGCCGACGGCGTGGGTCTGGCCGGCCCGCAGGTGGGCATGCTGCGCCGTCTGTTCGTGGTGTGGGACACCACCGATGCCCCGGAAGAAATTCCCGAAAACTACGAGTACAAGTTTATCGACTTTGTGAACCCGGAAATTCTGGCCGTATCCGAGGAAGAGGAGACCGCTACGAGGGCTGTCTGTCCTTCCCGGGCCACAACGGCGCTGTGACCCGCCCCGCCGCGGTCAAGGTGCGCGCACAGGACCGCCACGGTGAGTGGTTCGAGCTGGAAGCTGAGGATCTGCTGGGCCGCTGCATCCAGCACGAGAACGACCATCTGGACGGCATTACCATCATGCAGTCCAGCGAGTATTTCTATGAGGATACCGAAGAGGGCAAAAAAGCTGCCCGCGAAGCGAAAGGAAACAAGTAATGCGCATTTTGTTCATGGGCACGCCGGATATTGCCGCAGAGTGCCTCAAAGCCCTGTATGCCGCCGGGCATGACATCTGCGCGGTGTACACCCGGCGGGACAAGCCGGTTGGCCGCAAGCAGGTGCTTACCGCACCCCCGGTCAAGGAAGTGGCCCTTGCCCACGGAACGCCGGTGTTCCAGCCCCGCACTGCGGGACGGCAGCGAGGACGAGAACATCCGCGCACTGGCCCCGGAACTGATCGTGGTGGTGGCTTACGGCTGCATCCTGCCGAAGTCGGTGCTGGAGGCGCCGAAGTACGGCTGCATCAACCTGCATGTTTCGCTGCTGCCCAAGTACCGCGGCAGCGCCCCGGTGCAGTGGGCCGTGCTGAACGGCGATGCCGAGACCGGCGTTTCCATCATGCAGATGGACGAAGGCCTTGACACCGGCGATGTGCTCTGCTGCGAGAAGATCGCCATTGACCCGGAGGAGACCAGCGGCCAGCTGTTTGACCGCGTGACCGCCGTGGGTGCACGGGTGCTGTGCGAGGTGGTGCCCGCCATCGCCGCCGGAACGCTGAAACCCCAGCCGCAGGATCATGAGAACGCCTGCCTTGCACCTATGCTGAACAAGGAGATGGCAGAGTTCCGCCTGACCGAATCGGCTGCCCACATCCACAACTGGGTGCGCGGCATGAACCGTGGCCCGGTGCATGGTTCGTCACCTCCGGCGGCAAAAGCTCAAGGTGATGGAGTGCCGTGCCGTGGAAGCTCACGGCGAAGCGCCCGGCACCGTGCTGGCCACAAAGCCGCTCACGGTGGCTTGCGGTGAGGGGGCCGTTCCAGCTGCTGAATGTGGTGCCGGAAGCAAAAGCCCATGGACGGCACCGCCTTTGCGGCCGGTCAGCGCCTGAAACGGGGGATATCCTCTGATGGCGGCGAATCCCCGCGCGGCGGCAGTGGCGGCGCTGGTGCGGCAGGAGCAGGATGGTTTTTCCAACCTTGTTCTGGATGCCGAACTCAAGCGCCAGCAGCTGGAAGGCCGCGATAAGCTTTTGCCAGCGCCATCTTTTACACGGTGTTGGAACACCGGGGCACGCTGGACTACATCCTGTGCCAGTTCCTGCCCAAGGGCCTTGCCAAGCTGGATGCACCGGTGCGCGAAATATTGCGCGCGGCGCTGGCGCAGGCCCGCTATATGCAGGTGCCGGTGTCCGCTGCGGTGAACGAGGCCGTCAAGCTGACCCGTGCCTTCAAAAATCCAGCGCATCCGGTCTGGTCAACGCCGTACTGCGCAAGGCGTGCAGCTACGACCTGAGCACCGCAAGCTTCAAAAACGAAGTGGAGCGGCTCATGGTGCTTGGCTCTGCCGGGCGGGATGTGGCGGAATTTCTGCACAAAAACTACCCGGACGAAGCACTGGATATCCTTACCTACAAGGCCGACGGCGGCATGACCAGCCTGCGGGCGAACCCGCTGAAAGGCAGTGCCGATGAGCTTTGTGCAAAGCTGCTGGCTTCCGGCGCAAAGGAAGCAAAGCGGGGCATTGTGCCCGGCAGTGTGCTGGCCCGGTTCGAGGGCAGCCCGGCGGAAAATGAGCTGTTCCGGCAGGGGTACTTCCATGTGGAAGGGCAGGCCAGCCAGCTGGCGGCGCTCTGCGTGGACGCACAGCCCGGAGAAACAGTCATCGACTGTGCGCCGCGCCCGGCGGCAAGACCATCCTGCTGGCCGAGCAGATGCACAGCACCGGCAGGCTTTACAGCTGCGATGCCGCCGAGAACCGCGTGGGCCTGATCCGCACGGCAGTGCAGCGCATGGGCTTGACCAATGTGGAAGCCCTGTGCAACGATGCCACAAAGGTGAACCCGGCCCTGCCGCAAGCCGACCGCATTTTAGCGGATGTGCTGCAGCGCTTGGCATTCTGGCAAAAAAGCCGGATCTGCGCTACAAAAAGCTGGAACCGGCCCGCGAAGCTGAATTATTGGCCACGCAGTCGGCCATCCTCGATACGGCGGCACAGCTGCTGAAAGCGGGCGGCAGGCTGGTGTACTCCACCTGCACCATCGACCGGCAGAAAACCAGCAGCAGATCGCGGCATTTCTGGCCCGCCACCCGGAATTACGGTGGTGGAGCCTGCCGCAGCGCTGCCCGCCGGGATGACGGCAGGGGAGCACGGCGCGCTTTCGGTGCCCACCCGCACCGGCATGGACGGTTTTTCCTGTGCGCCATGCAGAAAACGGGGAAAAGCTGCAATGAAACAGGTGGCTTGTTCGTAAAAAACAATAGGAGAACACAATGGAACAAAAACGCTGTATCTCTTCCTTTACGCTGGCAGAGCTGACCGCTGAACTGAAAGCGATGGGTCAGCCGGGCTTCCGGGCCAAGCAGATCTTCCACTGGGTGCACCAGAAGCTGGTCACCGAGTTTTCTGCCATGACCGACCAGCCCAAGACCCTGCTGGCAAAGCTGGAAGAAAGCTTCTACATTGCCGCGCCCAAGATCGAGCGCAGGCAGGAAGCAAAGGACGGCACGGTAAAATATCTGCTGCGCATGGCGGACGGCAACTGCATCGAGACCGTCGTGATGCGCTACCACTACGGCAACACGGTGTGTGTGTCCACGCAGGTGGGCTGCCGCATGGGCTGCCGCTTCTGCGCGTCCACCCAGGCGGGCCGCGTGCGCGATCTGGAAGCAGGCGAGATCTGCTCTGAGATCTACACCGCCCAGAAGGATATCGGGGAGCGCATTTCCCACATCGTGCTCATGGGCATTGGCGAACCGCTGGATAACTTTGACGAAGTGATGAAGTTTCTGGAGAACATCACCTCGCCCGAGGGCGTGAACATCGGGATGCGCAACATCAGCCTTTCTACCTGCGGTCTGGTGCCCAAGATCGACCAGCTGGCCGAGAAAAAGCTGCAGCTGACCCTCTCGGTGTCGCTGCACGCACCCAACAATGAAATTCGCAGCGGCATGATGCCGGTGAACGATGCTATCCCGTGGAAGTGCTGATGCAGGCTGTGCGCCGCTATCAGGACACCACCGGCCGCGTGTGAGCTTTGAATATTCCATGGTGCGCGGTGTCAATGATTCCGATGCCTGCGCCAGACAGCTGGCAAACCTGATCCGGGGCATGGGTGCCCATGTGAACCTGATCCCCATCAACCCGGTGGACGGCAGCCCGTACTCGGCCACCGATGCAGCCACGTGCACCGCTTCCAGCAGAAGCTGGAGAGCCTTGGCGTGAACGCTACGGTGCGCCGCCGCCTTGGCAGCGAGATCAGCGCCGCATGCGGCCAGCTGCGCCGTGACGAAATGAACGGGAAAGCGTAAATATTAAAGGGAGAAGCCTATGAAACTTGCAGGAAAAACGGATGTCGGCAGGGTCCGGCAGGATAATCAGGACGATTATCGCGCAGGAGAACTGCCCGGCGATGCCGCATGGCTGCTGGTATGCGACGGCATGGGCGGTGCACGCGGCGGCAGGGAAGCCAGCCAGAGCGCGTGCGATGTGATCGAGCGCTGCTTTCAGGAGCAGTATGCTTCCAAGTGCCTGCCCGGCGAAGAGGAGACCTTTTGAAAAAGAGCCTGCTCAGCGCCAACCGCTTTGTGTTCCAGAGGCCCTGCGTGAGGAATCGCTGGCGGGCATGGGCACCACGGCTGTGTGCGCACTGGTGCGCGGCGGCAAGGTGTTCCTGTGTCATGCAGGCGACTCGCGGGCGTACCTGTACCGGGACGGCAGGCTTGCCCAGCTCACCCACGACCACTCCTATGTGCAGGAGCTGGTGGACTGCGGCACCATTACCGTGGAGGAAGCCGAGCACCACCCTCAGAAGAACATCATCACCAAGGCGCTGGGCGTGGACTACCGGCTGGACTCGGAGTTCACCACCGCACCGCTGCAGAAAGGGGATATCCTGCTGCTGTGCTCGGACGGCCTGACCAATGCCGTGCCCAGAGAACAGCTGGAACAGCTGCTGCGCACCGGCAGGTTCTACGACCTGCCGGACCTTCTGATCCGCACGGCCAACGAGAACGGCGGCCCGGATAACATCACCGCGCTGCTGCTGTGTGTGGAGGAGGTGCGCTGATGGACAACCTGATCGGCAAAAAGCTGGACGGCCTGTATGAGGTGCGGGAGCTGATCGGTTCCGGCGGCATGGCAAACGTCTACAAGGCGGTCATGCTGGGGCACAACGGCCCGGTGCCTGCCGGTACCGTGGTGGCGGTAAAGGTGCTGCGGCAGGAGTATATGCACGACCCGGACCTTGTGCGCCGCTTTAAAAATGAATCCAAGGCCATCTCGCTGCTGAACCACCCCAACATCGTAAAAGTGTACGATGTATCGGTGAATGATGATCTGCAGTATATCGTGATGGAATATGTGGACGGCATGACATTGCGCGAGTACCTTAACCAGCGCGGCGGCAGGCTGACCAACCGGGAGACCGTGCACTTCATCTCCCAGATCTTAAAGGCGCTGGAACATGCCCACGCCAACGGTGTGGTGCACCGGGACATCAAGCCCCAGAACATCATGCTGCTGGACAACGGCCAGCTGCGGATGATGGATTTTGGCATTGCGCGCATCTCCCGTGCCGAGAACCAGCTGCTGAGCGGCAAGGCCATGGGCAGCGTGCACTATATCAGCCCGGAGCAGGCCAAGGGCGATGAGACCGACTGCACCAGCGATATCTACTCGGTGGGCGTGATGATGTACGAGATGCTCAGCGGTCATCTGCCCTTTGATGCAGACGACATGGTGGAAGTTGCCATCAAGCAGATCTCCGATCAGCCGAAGTCTTTGCACGAGATCGCGCCGGAGGTGCCGAATGCACTGGTGGAGATCACCGAAAAGGCCATGGCAAAGCTGCCGCAGAACCGCTACGCATCCGCCCGCGAAATGCTGGATGCGCTGGACACCTACGTGCACAACCCCTCCGTGATGTTTGAGTACAAGTATATTACAGAAGATGCTCCCGAAAAGGTGGTGAAACGTACCATGAACCAGAACCGTGCAAACCGTCAGGCCGAAAAGCCTGCGCCCCGCGGCAAAAAGGCCGCACCGCGCAAGAAAAAGCGCACCATCTTCCTGCCGGCACTGTTCGGCATTACCATTGCATTTGCACTGGCGTGCCTTGCGCTGTGCTGGATGATCCTGAACGATTCCTCCAACCTGATGAACAACAAGGCCGATATCACGCTGGGCGATTATATCGGTATGACGCAGGACGAGGCTGCTGCCACCGAGCAGGTGGTCTCCGGCCAGATCAGCGTTACCTGGGAGCAGGAGTACAACAGTAACTATGCGGCGGGCTATATCTATAAGCAGTCGCCGGTGTCCGGCCGCACGGTGCGCGAGGGCCAGAATGTGACCCTGACTGTGAGCCTTGGCACCCAGTACGTTACCGTGCCGGACCTGACCAACTATGTGCAGGCCGATGCAGAGCAGCAGCTCAAGGAGCTGGGTGTCTCGGTGCTGGTAACGCAGGCTGTGGATACCTCTGTGGCATCCGGCGCGGTGATCCGCACCGACCGGCGGCGGCAGTCAGGTGGCTGCAGGCAGCACTGTGGTGATGTATATCAGCCGCCCGCAGGTGGCAACCACCACCAAGGTGCCCTCGCTGACCGGCATGAGCACCGCTGATGCCCGCACCCTGCTGGTGCAGAACCATCTGGGCCTTGGCAGCCAGACCGAGCAGTACAGCGACCAGCCGGTGGGCACTGTCATCAGTCAGAACCCGGCGGCAGGCTCTACCACAAAGCTGAACGGCCGCGTGAACATTGTGGTAAGCGCAGGGCCGGAGCCTGCACCGGAACCGGAAGCACCCAGCGACAGCACCACCGGCGGCGACTGGTGGAGCGGCCTGTTTGGCAGCAGCTCCTCTTCTTCCAGCACCGAGACCGGCACCGAACAGGGCCACAGCGGCAGCGGCGACCCTTGCAGAAACCGCTGACCGACTGGTGGTCCTCGCTGCTGAGCTGACGGAGGCGTGCATGAAGGGATATATCACAAAGGGCATCGGCGGCTTTACTATGTAAAACGCCGGAGGGCATTGTGGAGTGCAAGCCCCGCGGCATTTTCCGCAAGCAGAAGATCACGCCGGTGGCGGGCGATGAGGTGACGCTGGAGACCGAGAACGGTGCAGCCGTCATTGCCGAGATCGCACCGCGCAAAAATGTGTTCGTGCGGCCTCCGGTGGCAAATCTGGATGTGCTGTTCCTTGTGGCCAGCACCACCCAGCCCACGCCCAGCACGCTGGTGCTGGATAAGCTTGCCGCCATTGCGGTGGACAAGGGCGTGCAGCCGGTGATCGTGTGCACCAAGGCGACTTGGCCGAGGCGGAATTCCTGCGTAAGGCCTACGAAAAATCGACCCTGCCGTTCATCCGCATCGATTACGAGACCGGCGGCGGGCTGGACGAGGTGAAGCAGTGGATCAGCGGCAGGCTGTGTGCGTTCTGCGGCAACTCCGGCGTGGGAAAATCCACCCTTTTGAACCATCTGCTGCCGGAAGCAGAGCGCGAGACCAGTGCCATCAGCCAGAAGCTGGGCCGCGGCCGCCACACCACCCGTGAGGTGACGATCTTTGAAGCCTTTGGCGGGCGCATTGCGGATACGCCGGGCTTTGCCAGTCTGGAAGCGAACCGCGCCGGGTTCATCCCCAAGGAAAATCTGGAGCATGCGTTCCCGGAGTTCGGGCCTTATCTGGGCCAGTGCCAGTTCACCGGCTGCTCCCACCGCAGCGAAAAAGGCTGTGCCGTGCGCGCCGCACTGGCCGAGGGCAGGCTCTCCCAGACCCGGTACGACAGCTACTGTGCCATGTACGAGGAAGTCAAGGACGTGAAGGATTGGCAGCGCCCAAAAGTATAAAGGATAAGGAAGAGATTCATGTCACGCTGTGTGATCATTTCGGCCTGCCCGGTTTCTCCGGAGCTGGCAGAGGCCCTGCGGCCGGACGACTTTATCATTGCCTGTGATGCAGGCTACCGCAACTGCGCACCTCTGGGGCGTAGACCCAACATCATCGTGGGTGACTTTGACACCGCCCCCTGCCCGGAACAGCAGGACGACGATATCATCGTGCTGCCCCATGTGAAGGACGATACCGACACCGAGTATGCCGCAAAGCTGGTCTCGGAAAAGGGCTTTGACGAGGTGCTGCTGCTGGGCGGCCTTGGCGGCAGACGGGTGGAACACACCCTTGCAAACCTGTGCACCGGCCTTGGGCTGGAACAGCGCGGTGTGCGCACCACCCTGCTGGATGAGCGCAGCCGCATCACCTACGTGATGCCCGGCGAGACCCGCCGCTACCCGAAGGAGAAGTACTTCTTCTTCTCGGCCTTCCCGATGGAGGGCAGGGCGCAGGGCGTGTGCGAGCGAGGCTCCTACTATGAGCTGACCGATGCGGAGCTGACCGCCAGCTACCCGCTGGGCGTCAGCAACGAGTACGCTGCCGGGTCGGACTGCATCACCATCTCCACCCGCAGCGGTGCGCTGGTGGTGGTGGAGACCATCGCAGACTGAGCGCTGCTGCCCTTGCCGGAACGTTCCGGCCCCTGCCTGCATAGGATGGGCCAGAAAACGGAAAGGCGGGGAGCATATGCAGGTAGTTGTGATCCGAAGCCCCAAGGCGCTGCGCGGCATTCTGCGCAGATTGTTCGGCATTCAAAAACAGTAAAAAAGATCCCCTCGCTGCTGGTCGGCGGGGGGATCTTGCTTCATAATACTCCTTTTTATTGCGTCAGGGCGTTGTAACAGGCATCGAACGCCTGCATAAAATCAGTGATCTCCTGTTCCGTGGTCAGGTGGCTCAGGCTGATGCGCCACGAGGACAGCGCGTTGCGCCGGTCATGGCTCACGGCAAACACGGCGCGGGAGGGCAGGCCGTCCGAAGAGCAGGCCGATTTGACCGAGACGCATACGCCCTTGGCATCCAGCTCCCGCTGGAACACGGTGCCCTTCACGTTCTGTACGCTCAGGTTTAAAATCTGCGGCACGGCGGTGTCCGGGCTGTTGATGCGCACCTTGGGGTATTGGGCAAGCCCGGTGCGCAGGCGGGCGTCAGGGCGCGGATGTGCTCCACCCGGGCGGCAGCCCGCTCACTGCCTTTTCCAGCGCCAGCGCCAGCGAACAGGCCAGCGCCACGGTGGGGGTGCCGCTGCGGTAGATGGTGGTGCTCTCGCCGCCATGGATGAGCGGCTCCAGCGCAAGGCCGCGCCGCTTGACCAGCACACCGATGCCGTTCAGCCCGTAGAACTTGTGGGCGGTCAGGCTCATGGTGTCGATGCCCGCAAAGCTGACCGGCAGCTTGCCCACGGCCTGTGTGGCATCCACATGGAAGTGGCAGTGGGGGCAGGCCTTCAACATTTCCGCGATCTCGGCCACCGGCTGCACCACGCCCAGCTCACTGTCCACGGCAGTGACGGCCACCAGAATGGTGTCCGGGCGCAGCAGTTCTTTCAGGTGGGCAAGGTCCACCGTGCCGTCCTGCCGGATGTCCACAAGGTCGATCTCATAGCCCTGCTCCTGCAGGGCGGTCAGGCTGCCGCTCACCGAGGAGTGCTCCAGCGGGGTGGAAATGATGTGTCTGCCATGGTGGCGCTCCAGCCGGGCGATGCTCTTGATGGCAAAGTTGTTGGCCTCGCTGGCACCGGATGTATAGATGATCTCGGCGGGCTGCACATTCAGGCTGCGGGCAATGCTCTGGGTGGCGGCATCGATGGCAGCCTTTGCGGCAGTGCCTGCTGCGTGGTGGGAATTGGCATTGCCGGGCAATTGCGCTCCACCTCGCAAAAGCGCTGTAAACCGCTTCGTCTACCGGGGTATTGGCGGAATAATCCAGATAGATCATAAACTCTCCTGATAATTCTCTTATAATACAGATTACAATGGTAGGTTATATTATAGTGCGCTTTGGGCCGGATTGCAAGAGAAGCGGCGCAACTTCCGGGCTGGAAATACAGGAGAATTAAGCAAAATAGTTGCACGGCGGCAAAAGTCTGCTATAATCTCTGGAAGGACTGCTTGCTGCGGCCTTTTGCGGGGCTTTTGGCGGCGGTTTGGAAAGAGCCTGAATGAAAGGGGGAGCGCACCATGCTGCACAAGAATCATCGACTGCGCTGTATTGCACTTCTCATTTCCGGGCGGAATCATTGTTCCCAAATTTCAAGGGCATTGCCGTTTTGCTGACGGCGGTGCCTCTTTTTGGGGCTGCGAGTTCTGTAGGAGGCAGAAAAACTTCATGAGCGAAAAGATCGATTACTCCAAAGGCATTTACGACGCGCGCCAGCTGGGCGCAGGCGCATGTTCATTCTGGGCGTGCAGCACATGTTTGCCATGTTCGGCGCAACGGTGCTGGTGCCGCTGCTCACCGGCCTGAGCGTTTCCACCACCCTGCTGTGCGCAGGTCTGGGCACCCTGCTGTTCCACCTCATTACCAAAAAGAAGGTGCCTGCATTCCTCGGCTCCTCCTTTGCGTATCTGGGCGGCTTCTCCATCGTGGCCCCATGCTGGCAGATGCAGACGGCAACCTGACCGTTGCCAACACCAAGATGCTGCCCTACGCCTGCGCCGCCGTCGCATTTTCCGGTCTGGTGTATCTGGTGGCCAGCCTGCTGATCTCCACCTTCGGCATCCGCCGCATCATGCGGTTCTTCCCGCCGGTGGTCACTGGCCCCATTATCATTTCCATCGGCCTGATCCTGGCCCCCTCTGCTATCAAAAACTGCCAGTCCAACTGGATCCTGGCCTTTGTGGCACTGGGTGTCGTGATCGTGTGCAACATCTGGGGCAAGGGCATGGTCAAGATCCTGCCCATCCTCATCGGTGTGCTGGTGTCCTATGCAGTGGCACTGGTGACCGGTGCAGTGGACTTCCAGCGCATTTCTGAGGCTGCATGGGTGGGCATCCCTCTGCACAAGGAGGCCATGGGCCTGTTTGCCATCGACGGCAGCCCGGAGTTCATCAGCGCACTGTTCACCATCATCCCCATTGCACTGGCAACCATGATGGAGCATGTGGGCGATATCGCCGCCATCAGCGCAACCGTGGGCCACAACTATATCAACGACCCCGGCCTGAACCGCACCCTGCTGGGTGATGGCCTTGCAACCACCATGCCGGCCTGCTGGGCGGCCCGGCCAACACCACCTACGGCGAGAACACCGGTGTGCTGGCTCTGAGCAAGATCTACGATCCGCTGGTCATCCGCATTGCGGCTGTCCTGGCCATCATCCTGAGCTTCAGCCCCAAGTTTGAGGCTGTCATCAACACCATCCCCACCGGCATCATCGGCGGCATCAGCTTTGTGCTGTATGGCATGATCTCCGCCATCGGTGTGCGCAACGTGGTGGAGAACCGCGTGGACTTTACCAACAGCCGCAACCTGATCGTGGCCGCTGTCATTCTGGTGTGCGCACTGGGCTTCAACTCGGTGGGCGGTGTCAGCTTTGCCGTTGCAGGTGTTACCATCAACCTGTCCGGTCTGGCTGTGGCCGCGATCGCAGGCATCCTGCTGAACGCTATCCTGCCCGGCAACGACTACGAGTTTGATGCTGCCGACGGCTCCGAAGCCGCTACCAGCAGCAACCTGCAGGTCTGATCTCCCATAGAAGAAGGAAGAACAAGGCAGAAGCCGTCCTGTGTGTGCAGGGCGGCTTTGCTGTTTTTAAGGTGCACAGGGCAAAGCACACAGTTTTTGAGGATGGTTTTTAGTGACCCTGCCGGAATTTATCTGTAAGACAAAATAAATAGGAATTATTCTTAAAATTATCCTTGACTAACTAGGAACTATTCGCTATAATAGAGCCATGACAAGGGCCGGTGAGTACCAACACCGCCCAGCCTGTTTTCTAACTGATATAAAAAAGAATGATGGAGGTCTATTCTTATGAAGAAGTACGTTTGCACCGTTTGTGGTTATATTGCTGAAGGCGAGATCCCGGCACAGTGCCCCGTCTGCAAGGCTCCTGCTTCCGCTTTTGTGGAAAAGACCGGCAACACCTACGTCACCGAGCATGTTGTGGGCATCGGCAAGGCCGAGGGCGTTCCGCAGGAGATCGTGGATGGCCTGCGCGCAAACTTTGAGGGTGAGTGCAGCGAGGTCGGCATGTATCTGGCAATGGCTCGTGTGGCTGAGCGCGAGGCTACCCCGAGATCGCTGAGGCTTACAAGCGTTATGCCTACGAGGAAGCAGACCACGCATCCCGCTTTGCAGAGCTGCTGGGCGAAGTTGTCACCGACAGCACCAAGAAGAACCTGATGATGCGTGCCGAGGCCGAGTGCGGCGCATGTGCAGGCAAGATGGATCTGCCAAGAAGCAAAGGCCCTGAATCTGGATGCCATCCACGACACCGTTCACGAGATGGCAAAGGACGAGGCCCGTCACGGCCGCGGCTTTGAGGGCCTGCTGAAGCGCTACTTCAACACCGAAGTCTGATAAGGTTTCCCCGGTTATCCATTCTGACCGCTGCATGGCTTTGCCGCTGTGCAGCGGTTTTTTTGTTCAACCTACGGAACTATTCCGTTGACAGGCACAGCGGCGGCGGGTTATAATTTGTCATATCGTATTGCGAAACACAGCAAAGGGGAATATGGAAAATGGAAAACGAACGACGAGTGCAGCAAAAGGCCCCGGCGAGCCGCTACGCCCTGCTGGACGAACTGCGCGGGCTGGATCTGGTCAGCATGATGCTGTACCATGCCTGCTGGGACATGATGTTCCTGTTCGGCATCTGGATGGACTGGTACGCGGGAATGCCGGGGCGTCTGTGGCAGCAGACCATCTGCTGGGTGTTCATTCTGCTGTCCGGCTTCTGCGTGCCGCTGGGACACCGCACCCTGAAGCGCGGCGCACAGGTGTTTGCTGCCGGGGCACTGGTCACGGTGGTGACGCTGGTCTTCATGCCGGAGGACCGGGTGGTGTTCGGTGTGCTGACCTTTCTGGGCAGCGCCATGCTGCTCACCGGTGTGCTGGAACCGCTGCTGAAAAAGATCCCGCCCGCCGCAGGGCTGGCGGTTTCGGCGGTGCTGTTTGCACTGACTTATCATCTGGACGAGCGTTGGCTCGGCTTCGGCGGGCTGCGCCTTGCGTTGCCGGATGCATGGTACGCGAATTACTTTACAGCGTTTTTCGGCTTTCTGCCCTTCGATTTTTATTCCACCGATTATTTTGCCCTGCTGCCGTGGCTGTTTTTGTTCTGGGCAGGGTACTTCCTGCATTTCTGCATGGGGCGGCAGCGCATGGAGCCCTTGCGCCGCTCGGTCTGCCCGGCGCTGGGCTGGATGGGCCGCCACTCGCTTTTGCTGTATCTGCTGCACCAGCCGGTGATCTACGGCGTGCTTTCAGCCGCGGCAGTTCTTTTTGCATAAAAGGCTTGACACAGCCGGGAAGCTGTGGTATTCTATCGGTGGTTAGAAGATACTAACCAAATGAGGATGCGTCTGCGTGGTTGGACGCATTTTCATGGAACATAAAGTTAGATACATCTAACTAATATTGATTTGAGAGAGGACGATCTTTATGAGCAAAGTAGCAGTCGTATTCTGGAGCGCAACCGGCAACACTGAGACCATGGCAAACTGCGTGGCAGAGGGTGCAAACGGCACCATCGTGCCCTGCAGCGAGATGAACGCCGCAAAGCTGGCTGAGTTTGATGCAGTGGCTTTTGGCTGCCCCGCAATGGGTGCTGAGCAGCTGGAGGAGAGCGAGTTCGAGCCGATGTTCTCTGATCTGGAGGGTTCTCTGAACGGCAAGAAGATCGCCCTGTTCGGCTCCTACGGCTGGGGCGACGGCCAGTGGATGCGTGACTGGGTGGAGCGTGCTCAGGGCGACGGCGCACAGGTGCTCAACGGTGAGGGCCTGATCTGCAACGAGGCCCCGGACGATGATGTTCAGGCTGCATGCCGCAAGCTGGGTGCAGATCTGGCTGCATGGTAAAAAGGAGAAACTTCTCTTGACAAACAGAGACAGCTGCGATAAACTATGAGAACACCGAAAAACGGTGTTTTTGCAGAGTTGAAAGTTAGTAAGTGCTAACTTTCACGCAAAAGCAGCAGCCTCTGTACAGAATGCATCAAAACTGCGGCAGGGGACAGCAGACGGAAAGGTCTGCGCTCCTGCGCTTTGGTTTCAGAAGGCGGTGTATATGGCAGTGGCTGCAGCAATTGGTGTTACGGTAGGCTTTGCATTTTTGCGCCGTGCGGTGCGCCGCGCTGCAATGCGGTCGGACCGTAGAAAAAATAAGGCAGCAGGAGGCCCCGTCCCATGCAGGATACCCCGAAGAACTTGGATCAGAAGCGCGCAGATGAAAAGATGCTGGTGAGCGAGATGATCGCTCTTTATTGCCGCAGGCAGCACAAAACACCCAAAGGCAGCCTGTGCCCGGAGTGCCGGCAGCTGCACGATTACGCCCTGACCCGCATTGACAAATGCCCGTTCATGGAGACCAAGACCTTCTGTTCGGCCTGCAAGGTGCACTGCTACAAGCCGGAAATGCGGGAGAAGATCCGCGCGGTGATGCGCTGGGCAGGCCCGCGGATGCTGCCGGTGCACCCGGTGCTTTCCATCCGGCATGCGGCAGTCACACTCCGGTCCAAGCGCGAAGCGAAAAAGGCTGGCTGAATTTTCCAGAATAAACACCCTGCCCGCAGGCCATACTGTGGACAGAGAGGTGATAAATATGGAAAACATCGGCGTTACCTGTGATGTCTGCGAGTGCTGCCACAATGTGAGCGGCTGCAAGTGTGACCTGCCTCAGATCAAAGTGACCGAGCAGTGCACCTGCGATACGCAGCAGGTGGAGACCCCGCACTACTGCCAGAGCTACGAGAAAAAGTAATTCCTAAAGCAGCAAAACAGCTCCTGCCAGAGCATTTCCGGCAGGAGCTGTTTTGGGTCACGGAGGTCAGCGCAGGGCCACATTGCAGGTGGCAAGGCTGCGGATCAGGGTGCCCACGCTCTCCTTCATCCGGATGCCCACGAAGCCCAGCGTGAATGCGGCCTGCACATTGGCCAGATTGTCGTCGATGAACACGCACTCGCTGGCCTTCAGGCCGTATTGATCCAGCAGGGCCTGATAGATGCGGGGGTCGGGCTTGTTGATGTGCACCTCGCAGGAGGCTACGCCGCCGTCAAAGCGATCCAGCACGCCGCGCTCCTTGAGCAGGGCCAGCACGTCCTCCGGGATGTTGCTGAGATAGTACACGCTGTAGCCATGGTTCTTCAGGCGGCGCACCAGCTCCTGCATCCGGCGGCGCGGGCGCAGGATGTGCAGCCAGTCGTCCAGCACGCCCTGCACCTCAACTCGCGCCCGGCGGCCTTGGCGTTGCGCAGCATGGCCTGATTGCCGTCAAAGCGGGAGACAAGCCCCGCATCCAGCTGCTTCCACTCCTCGCTGCCAAAGGTCAGGTCGTACACCTGCTCCTCGATCTCTTCATTGCAAATGCGGTCTACCAGATAGGCGCGGGGGGCAAAATCCACCATGACACCGCCCAGATCAAACACGATGCTTTTATACATTTAAAATTTCCTCTGTTTCTCATGGAATGCTCTGCCCACAGTATACCACAATCTGCCATGCGGTTTCCACTGCTTTTTGCATGATGCGCCCGGCGGCTGCATAAGCTGTGGCAGAAAGGGAGAAGGGCATTGACCATCCGGGAACTGTGTGAAAAAGAGGTGGTGCAGCTGGAGCAGGGGGTCTGCCTTGGCCGGGCCGACGACCTGACCTTTGACCCTGCCACCGCCCGGCTGCAGAGCCTGATCCTGCGGGGCGCCAAGGCTGTTCGGATTGCTTGGCCGGGACGATAGCCTGACCATTCCATGGCAGGAGATCGAGACC
>ENA-OQDF01000451-OQDF01000451.1-human-gut-metagenome-genome-assembly--contig:-NODE-451-length-16796-cov-2.034915_pt1 | contig 16796 bp, 20 predicted proteins | sample MGYA00242769_ERZ504597 | MGnify/ENA primary metagenome ERZ504597 (study PRJEB26092, sample SAMD00036305) | human gut metagenome | host: Homo sapiens | study: EMG produced TPA metagenomics assembly of...
CTGCTCATCATACCGGTCATCATCATCCCAGTCATCATTGTCCCAGTCATCATTGTCCCAGTCATCATCATCCTGGTCCCACTTATCTGTGACGATTATATTTTGTAACCTTTTGATCCCCATTTCATTTCTTCCGGGAATCCATGCATGATATCATCCAGTGTTGTTCCCAATTCCCCACGCTGCACCACAGCATATGATCCCAACCAGGAAACATATACCACATACGATCCAAAATATTTTCCATCTTTTTTCATATCTTACGCCATCGCCTTCCTGTGAATGGTTTTCTGAGAATCCATACAATTCCTCTGATCATCCCCGGAAATACAATGATACAGAGTCTTATCCCTGCCACGGTTCCGATCGCACCAACAGCAATCAGTATCATACCGGCTCCGAATAGTGCAAGACCGGCTCCTATATTCACAAACATACTTCCAATACCTGCTGCTGTCAGAACGATTGCCACGATCACAATTGCCGCAAAACCTATTACAATTGCGATAAAGAATGCAAATGCTGCAATGAGGATTCCTGCAATTGCTGCCAGCAGGCCGATTGCTACAGGAACGATAACCGGGCATCCAACCAAAATGATTGCCACAATCAGAATCATTTTTAACCATTTATTCGTCCATGGTTTATTGTCCTGCTCCATCGGCATTCCGGCTTTTCCATCTTCCGGATCCTCTCTGTCTGCCTTGATCTTTGCAGCCACTTTTCAGGACTTTCCAGTTCATCTATCACATTCTTTTCATTCTCTACTCCTGCATCATCAAAGTAATCGTTGTAATAATTTAATGCATCCATTCTGTCCTCTTCCGGAATATCCTGCAAAAGTCTGGATAGTTCTTCCATAAACTCTATTCGATTCATTCTAATATCCCTCCTCAATAATTCATTATCTTCCGAATATTCTTTCCACTCTTTCCGGTACATGATAAGCTGGGTTCTTCCGGTTTCTGTAACTTTATAATAACGTCTGTTTCTTCCATCAAACTGCCTGTCATAGACTTCCAGATATTCCCCTTTCTGCAGCCTTCGAAGTACCGGATACAATGTAGATTCTGACACATCGATCGCTTTTCTTACATCCTGCGTAATCTTGTATCCATACGTTCCTTCATCTTCCCGTGATACTACCGCCAGCACAATTGCATCCAGAAGAGCTGCACCTGTATTAAAAACCATGCCCTCACTCCTTTTCGCATTATGATTTAATATTATTTTGTTACACATATTATACGATGTATAATATAGTGTGTCAACATATATTATGTATGTTACAAAATTGTAAGATATCGTAAAAAAGAAGTACACCTGTGACTTCAGATGTACTTCCCTGTTTCTGATATATTTCAAAATATACTATTCTATATAGACCTCTTTTCTTAAAGTAAATGAATAGATGATCTTTTCTTTTACTTTTTTCCCAGACATCTGTTCCAGTGCCTTTGCATAGTAACGTAACTGCTCCTGATATTTCTCTGCCAGTTCTTTTCCGTTATTCACCTTATCCGTCTTATAATCCAGCACAACCAATCCATCCGGTTCTTCAAAATAAGCATCTATGATTCCCTGTATCAGGATCAGTTCCCCGTCTTCTTCCTCAGGATACAGCTCTTTTGCATCCACACCGAGTACAAATGGCTGTTCTCTGTAAAGTTTCTGCTTTCTGGCTGCTTCCTGCATCCGCTTTCCCGAATTACATTGCAGAAATTCCAGGATATCTGCCTGCCGGATACATCCTGCTGCTTCTTCTTCCAGCCTTCCATGCCGCACCTGTTCTTCCAGCCAACCGCCGAACCACTGCTTATTCCCGTATTTCTGCATCCCTGCAAAATCTAACAGCTCCATCACCCGGTGGTATGCCGTACCTCTCGGTGCCCCTGTCAGACCTTCTTCCTGCCGCATAAACCGGGGCAAAAGCGGCACCACTTCCGGTTCTTCATAGAAACATTCTCCCTGTTCCTCCTCTCTTTCGTCTGATGCAATCTCATAGGCTCTTTTTTTCAGTTCCGTGACAGTGAATTTCAGCTTCCTTTCACTGCTCTTTTCATAGGGATAGGAAAATGCAAACTGTTCCTGCATCATCTCATGCAAGCCAGGCTCATAGATTTCTTCTACATTCCAGTTTTCAAGAACAGTTCTTGAAAGACCGCTCTTTTCTTCTTCCTCTATGCTTTCTTTTACCACATCCGCTATATGCAGGATCTGTATTCTGAACAGCTCCTCCCTGCACTTTAACACTGCTGGCAATATCCAGTCCCAGTATGTGGAGGCATGACTAAGCTGAGAAAATGATAATGTCCCTTCTGTATCTTTCCCAAACATCTGATACCCGGCAATCTTATCCTCTGGTTTTGAAAGCGTTCCTGTAATGATCAGTTTCTCTTTCGCACGCGTCAGGGCTACATATAATACACGCAATTCTTCCCCGAGACTCTCTAATGCTTCCTCCTTTTGTATCACTTTTTGATGATACTTGGAATCTTCGTACGATATTCTAGATCCACTGCATCCAGCCCGACTCCCATACCGGCATGAGTGCCACCGCACTTCTTGCATCCTGCATATTGAAACGCTTTCCCATTCCGGCTGTGATCACGACAGGAAATTCCAATCCTTTGCTTTTGTGAATCGTCATTACCCTCACTGTATCCGCATATTCATCTTCTATGCTCGCCTCACCATAATCCACGTCATACTTTTGTAGTTGTTCGATGTATCTCACAAAATGAAACAATCCTTTATAACTAGTTGCTTCATATGCTCTGGCTTTTTCAATCAGCATATCCAGATTCGCTCTGCGCTGTGCTCCACCAGGCATTGCTGCCACATAATCCCCATATCCCGTTCTGTCCAGTATCTTCCATAAAAGTTCATGCATCGGTGTATATGGTACGATTAGGCGTAATTCGTCCATCTGTCCCAGGCACTTTTCCAGCTTTTCCCGGATCTTTTGTTCACGCCCATGCACTCTGTACTCTGCCACACTCTCAAAGAACGGCTTATCCGGATACATACACCGTATCTCTGCCATCTCTTCATCCGACATTTCTGCAAATGCGGAACGCAGCACTGCTGCCAGCGGAATATCCTGTCTCCGATTATCCAGAACCCTCAGATAATCCAGAAGTACACCTACCTCCTGTGTCTGAAAATACCCTTCACTGGTTCCCGCATAAGCAGGGATACCTTCACGGTTCAACACTTCTGTAAATACATCGGCAAATCCTTTGATACTTCTTGTCAGTATCACAATATCCGAATAACGCACATTTCTGAGTTCGCCGGTCTCCTTATCCACGACTTTCTGCGAACGCAATAGTTCGCGGATACGCATGGCAATCATACGGGCCTCCAGTTCCCTTTCTGAGACAATTCCTTTTGATGTATCCCCATCCGTTTTCTGATATTCATCCAGGTCACTGTCCATTAACAGAATCTCTGTCTTAAGATTCTCTGTCTCCGGATATTCTGCCCCCGGATACAATGCCGCCTGCTCATCATAGACGATCCCGCCCAGCTTCTCCGTCATGATCTGCCGGAATATCGCGTTGGCACTCTCCAGCACTTCCTTCCGGCTTCGGAAGTTTCTGTGCAGATCAATTCTCTGAGTCTGACTTTCTTCTATATTATATGTATAAAACTTTTCCAGAAATAATTCCGGTCTCGACAGACGGAATCTGTAAATACTCTGCTTTACATCTCCTACCATAAAGATATTATACCTGCCGCTTCTGCAGGTTGATACACTGTTAAGGATTGCTTCCTGAATCAGATTGCTGTCCTGATACTCATCGATCATAACTTCATGAAACTGGTTCTGATATTCTTGCGCTATTTTTGATGGTACAAACCCATCTTCTGATTTTTCTGTCAGGATACGCAGTGCATATTGTTCCATATCCGAAAAATCAATGATGTTCTGTGCCCGCTTCTGCTCTTCAAACTTTCTCCAAACAGCCGCACAAGATTCCCCAGCTCTTCCATCGCCGGAGCACACATTTTCAAATCCTCCACCAGTTCCTGCGGACTTTCATAAAAATACTGCCCGCTGATATTCTTTACAATCCCCTTTACAAGTTCCCGGATCTTCTTGACTTGTTCGATCTTTTCTTCTAATACTGTCTGATCTTTGTTTGCCGCAATCCTCGCCCATTTTACATTCGTAAATGCTTCCGCCATCTTCTCATAAGACCGGATAGCTGACAATTCTTCAATCACCTGCATATCCTTATCCAACGTTGCTTCATACACCGCCGGACCATCCGGACTTAACGCAATCATCTCTGCCTGAGCCAGCAATTCTCTGGCATCCTCCAGATTCTTCCTTATATCTGCCATTACTTTTTGCATGAAGCTGCTTTTTTCCAGTGTCTCGACATCCGGTATCTTGTACGCTTCCACACAAGACTCCAGCCACGCTTCACTGTCCGGATAGCTTCTGGAAAACTCATAGATCTTCAAGATCAGATCTTCAATCTTTTTATCATCTCTCCCGGTACTGTAAGCTGCTGCAAAATCAAGGAAGCTCTTACTTCCTTCCTGATATTTTTCCTCCAGCATTTCTTCCAGTACATCATGTCTTAGCAGTTTCAGTTCCCCTTCTTCACCGATCCGGAATCCCGGATCGATATCAATCGCATGAAAATGATCACGGATCACTGAAAGGCAGAAGCTGTGAATGGTTGTGATCTGTGCATTATGGATCAGTGTTGCCTGTTGTTTCAGATGCTCATCTTCCGGGTATTCCAATAGTTTCTTCTCAATTGCCAGACGTATTCTTTCTTTCATCTCTGAGGCCGCCGCCTCGGTAAATGTCACGATCAGAAGTTTATCTACATCCACCGGAGGGTCATCTTCTGTCAGCATCGTGATGATACGTTCTACCAGAACAGCTGTCTTTCCGGAACCTGCTGCTGCCGACACCAGAATATTACGATTTCTCAGTTGTATGACCTTCTGCTGTTCTTCTGTCCATTTCACACCCATTCCCGGTTTCCTCCTTTCCTGTCATTTTCAGATTCACGCTGTTCTATCCGCATTGCCGCCATGGCCTCTTCTTTTCCCATTGTTCCGATATCACGGTATTCATATCCCGGAATTTTAACATCGAATCCACAGACATGCCTGTATGGACAGTAATCGCATCCACTTTCCTGCCCACGCTTATAAGGAAGCTCCTGCTTCACCATTCAATATCTTCGTTCTTGTATCTTCCATCTGCTTTTTGGCATGAGTCATCATTGCAGAAAATCCTCTCCCGCAACCACTTTGGAATACCCTGATACGCTGCCGTTCTTATTATATTTTACCGGAACTGCCAGAGATTCGCCCGAAGTATTATGATCCAGATGTTTTAATATCTCTGTCCCAAGCGGAATGATACCATCCGGCTTCAACTGCTTTAGAACCGCACGCTCTGCTTTTTCTTTGTCTTCTGTCTTATCTACCAGAGGATCCTGAATACGGTAATAGAACACACCAGCCGGGATTACCTCCTTATCCGGATGGCGCTTTTTCTGAAATTCGACTGCTGCATCCATATAGATCATAAGCTGTAATTGTAAGCCATGATACAATGCAACCACGTCAAATGCCTTACTTCCGGTCTTGTAATCCATAACTTTGACATATATCTGCTCTTCCGTCTCGCATATATCAATGCGGTCAATCTTTCCTCCGAAGAAACGCAGTTCATATGCCTCCGGCACAAAGTCCCCGGCTTTCAGCTGGTTCGTAAGTGCATACTGTTCTCTCCAGCATCTGCTTCATGCGCACGATCATCTGTTCATTTCTTGCCGTACTGTATAATACAGAATTGCCATAATCTGTAATCGCTTCTTCCACACTTGCATCGATCAGCTTTTTTCTTTCTTCTTCCGGCAATACTGTCCAACCGCCCGCCTCCGACGCCTTTTTCGAAAACAGTTCCAGGGCCCTGTGACAGACATTTCCCAGATCGACTGCTTTAAATTCATACAGCGGCCGTTCCTTCAGGCGGAGCCCGTAAGCAAGGAAATGTGCACACGCACAGGTCGCATACCGTTCCATTCTCGTGATGCTTCCTTCGAAATTCTCTCCATAAAGTTCTCTTGCTACACGTTCCGATAATGGATCTTCCGGACGTCTGTAGTACCATGCGCGCAAAATCCGGTCCACCGCAGCTTTCCATTCCGGAGATTTCTGATACCAGGTATATAATTCCTGCCAGGTGAGGTCCAGATTCTTCTCCTGTAGTCCACGGATCAGATAAGCAACTCCACTTTTCTCCGTCAGTTCTTTTTCCTTTAGTTTTTTTGCTTCTTCATCCTGAACCTTTAACTCCGGATACAATCTTGATAATTCCTGTATCAGATAAGACGGACGCTGTGCTTTCCCTCCTGCAGACACTTTACTATAATAAATCTTCAGTTTCTCCGATGGCTTAGTCAGGTTCATATACAGGTAAAACTTTTGGACATATGCTTTTTCCTTTCCGCCTGCCGCCAGCGCATGATCCGCCTGCCGGAACTTCTCTCTGTCCTGTTCTGTTAACAGACCGGTTCTCATAAGTGCTCCGGGAAGGAAGCTGTCATTGGCTCCAAGAAAAAAGAGTGCCCTGATGTCTTTTAATCTTGTTCTCTGCATATCTCCTGCCACTACCTGATCCACACTTGGAGGAATTACACCGACTCTTGCCTCTTCCAGTCCTGCATCCAGAAGCTTACAATATTCGTTCAGTCCCACCGGTTCCTCACCCAGAAGTTCTACAAATTTATCAAATAATTCTATAATGATCCGGTAGACCTGTGAATATTCCTTCGCCAGTGCCAGCTCACCTGCTTTCTGAAATTCTTCTTCTGTTCTTTGCAGGCGTTCCTGGATATTTTCCTTCACCATGAACTCATATACTGCCATCGTGATATCTCGCACCGTTTTCCTCTTTTGTTTTAATACAAACATCAGGTTATCCACTTTTTCTACCAGTTGTACACGGTAATGATTCAGCCGGTCCAATTCCTCTTCTTCCATCCCCTTCAATCTGCGGATCCAACGGTTCTGCCAGCCTTATATCCCCTGATTCCCAGTCCGAGCACATAGTTTTCCAGTTCATCGACTTCCTCGCAGGCGAATCCTGCAAGATTCGTTCTTAAGAAGCGGAATACACTTTCATAAGAGAAATTCTTTTCCGCCATATTCAGAAGACTCCTTATATATTCTACAAATGAATTCAACAGGATGCTTCTCTTATGATCCATAAACACCGGAATCCCGTAATTCTCAAATGCCTGTTCCAGATAGTCTCCATATACATTCATATCACTGACGATCACACCGATATCTCTGTATCTGTACTGCTCTTTACGTACCAGTCTGCGGATTCCCTCTGCCACTGCATCTGCTTCCTGTCTTGGGTTCCCTGCTGCATGGATTTCCAGATTCTCCACAGCTTTATCATACCTTCCAGACCCGTACCGGAAGATATTTCTCTCCAAAATGCAAGTTCCTTGTTCTTTCAAATCGTTTCACCGGATATCCATACAGCAGACCGGTTCTTCTACCTCTATATGATCTTCCCCCGCCATTCTGACCAGTGTCGTTACCATCTGCTTACTCAGTCCAAACAGCTGATATGGATGTTTATAAGCATACGGATTCTCCCGTTCATCCATCGTAACTGTCACCCAGACTTCCTTGCAGCACCGCATAAGTTCCAGTATCAGCCGGTTCTGCACCGGTGTAAATCCGGTAAATCCGTCAAGAACTACAACACTGTTTTTCAAAAGTTCTGATTCTTTTACCTGACTGTTCAATACATCCAGCAATTCTTCCTTCGTGATATACCGCTCTCTTAAGTAATCCTGAAAACCTTCATACAAAAGCCTGATATCTTTTAACTTGTAATACAATCTGGAGTCTTCATCCAGATGATCCAGCATCTCATCCATCTCTTCTTCCCCGATATCATACTGTGTAAATTCGGATATCACGGATTTTACCTCACTGATATAGCCAAGTTTCTTAATATTCCCTTTCAATACCGTCAGTTTGTTCTCATAATCCCCTGCAATCTTTCTGAGGATCAGGTTTTTCCCCTCATCATCCAGAACCTGCATCTGCTTTGTACCGGTCTCTTCAAATACCCGGTAAGCAAGTCTTGCAAAACTCAGTACATCGATATTCATGATACCGTGTCTCGGATGCATACTGACCAGATCCTTCTGCGTCTGCATTGTGAACTGTTCCGGTACGAGCACTATGAAATTCTTCAGTGGGTATTTTTCTGATTCTTCTATGACATGCTGATATAAATAAGTTGATTTTCCTGAGCCGGATGGCCCGAATACAAATTTTAAAGGCATAAGGTTTCCTCCTTATGCCCTAGTATAACACGAATATATGTTTGTGTATAGCCGTAAAACCTGCTTTTATACTGTCATTCACGACAGCTTTTGCAAGATTTCCCCGGTATCTTATAATGCACGCAGTCTCTCTGCAAATTCATTACTAAGTGTCATTTTCGCAACGTAGAACACATCTCCTGTCATGTATACATTCCAGTCATCTTCTACTTCTACCTGGAGTTCTCCTCCCGGCATATGAACGATCACTTTACTGTTCGTAAGTCCCAGTTTGTACGCTACACCTGCTGCCGCACATGCTCCGGTTCCGGATGCTCTGGTGTATCCTGCACCACGCTCAAAAATCTCGATCGCAATATTCTCTTTATCCATCACCTGCATGATCTGTGTATTGATTCTGTTCGGGAAATATCTTGCGATCTCGGAATAATCACCGATCTTGCATACCAGCGGTTTAGAAATCTCACGCATAGGGATCACGCAGTGTGGATTACCGATGGATACACAGGTAACCGGATACAACGTCCTTCCGAATACCATGTCCTCGTTGATCACTTCACGCCTCTCGCCGATGACCGGGATCTCATCACTCCAAAATGATAATTTTCCCATAGATACACGCAGCCGGCTTCCATCTTCATTTAAGAATGTCACTTCCACCGGACCGTTTCCTGTATATAATTTGAAATTCTTTTTCTGTACGTAACCGGCATCTTTCAGATATTTTGCAAAAATACGGACACCGTTTCCACTGGTCTCTGATTCACTTCCGTCCGGATTCCATACTTTTACATGCATACCGTCTTCTTTCAGGATCGGTCCTTCCAGAACTCCGTCAGCGCCAAGCCCCTCATTACGATCACAGATCATTTTTACATTTGCCTGATCCAGTTCTAATTCATTGTGATTTGGATCGAATACAAGATAATCATTCCCCAATCCATGATAACGTTCCAATACTACTTTCATCTTTCTTCCTCCTGATTTTTGTCCGATTTTTAATCCCCATCTTTTGTACATTTTAAAGTTTCTTTTATTGTGTTTTTATTTCTTTTAATTATATATATTTTACCCAAAGTGTTCGCCGCTTACAGAATCTGTTACCTGCGGTTTTCTCTTTATCCATATCATAACAGGCATTATTTCCATAATCTACGCAAATAATGCTATGTTTCTTGCAAATAATGCTATTTTCATATAAACTGATTATAAATACTATTTGCAGCTTTTTATCTGTCTCGAATCACTCTGATTTTGATATTGTATTTTTAATAATATATGGAGGATATATATGGAACAATACGAGAAAAAAGGATATCTGAACAGTGAATTCAGACTTTTTCACCTGACTGATCAGGAGACCAAAGAAATAGACTACCATTATCACGATTTTGATAAGATCACGATCTTCATTCAGGGAAAGGTCAATTATATGATCGAAGGACGCTCTTACGACTTAAAGCCTTATGATATCGTTCTGGTAAAACAGGGAGATATTCATAAGCTGACAGTAGACAATTCCTGCCCTTATGAGAGAATTATTGTCTACATCTCTCCGAATTTTATGAACGCATATCAGACCGAAAGCTACGATCTGAGTTATTGTTTCCAAAAAGCTGATCAGGAGCACTCCAATGTTCTGCGCATCCCCTCGCCGGAAAAGAGTTCCCTGTTCCGTTCTATCTCTAATCTGGAACATTCTTTCACTGACGGCGGCTATGCCTCCGAACTCTACCGGCAGGTAATGTTCCTGGAATTCATGATCCATCTGAACCGTGCGGTAAGAAAAAACCGGCTGGAATACATTGACACGGATAATTGTAACGAAAAGGTGCTCGACATCCTTGATTACGTCGGCGAGCACCTCTGTGAGAACTTATCGATCGACCTGATCGCCGGGCAGTTCTATATCAGCAAATATTATATGATGAGATTATTTAAGCAGGAAACTGGTTATACACTGGGACAGTACATCTCCCAGAAGCGGCTCCTGCTTGCAAAAGAACTATTATCTTCCGGTGTGCCGGGCACACAGGTCTGTTATGATTGTGGATTTAAAGATTATTCTACGTTTTCCAGAGCTTATAAGCAATTGTTCGGTGTAACGCCTTCCGGACGTACCTGCCCATAAAGTTCTGCCGGAACGAATGCCCGCACGAAGATACCATCTTCCCGGTACTCTTCCTCCTGAAGTTCTCCGTACTTCCGGATCTTTTGGATCTTTCCGGCTTCTTTATATGGATACAATGCCTCAATCTCCACTTTCCGCTCCCTCAATACAGCTTCTATGGACTGAAGAAATCCTGTAATTCCTTCTCCCGTCTTTGCCGAGATTTTTACATGATAATCTGCACGCAGGTCTCTCGGAACCCAGGTATCTTCCATTCGGTCAATCTTATTAAATACCGTGATCACCGGCTTATCTTTCACTCCGAGATTCTGCAGTGTCTCATATACGGTATACATCTGTTCATCCATCTGCGGATTCGAAGCATCCACTACATGCAGGATGATGTCCGCATATTTGCTTCTTCCAGCGTACTCCAGAAAGCTTCGATCAGATGATGTGGAAGCTTTCTGATAAATCCTACCGTATCTGTCATGAGAATTTCCTGACCGCTTGGCAGTTTCAGATCCCTGGTAGTAGGATCCAGAGTTGCAAATAATTTATCTTCTGCAAGAATTCCTGCACCGGTCAGAGCATTTAACAATGTAGATTTCCCCGCATTCGTGTATCCTACGATTGCTGCTACCGGAATATGGCTTCTGCTTCTCTGCTCTCTGGTCACTTCCCGGTGTTTTTTGACATCCTTTAATTCACGGTTCAGTTGTGCGATCCGGCTTTTGATCAGGCGGCGATCCATCTCCAGCTTCTTCTCTCCCGGTCCTCTGGTTCCAATTCCGCCTCCCAGTCTGGACATCGCTCTTCCCCAGCCGGTCAGTCTGGTCTGCTGATACTTAAGCTGCGCCAGTTCTACCTGTATCTTACCTTCACTGGTCGATGCTCTTGCCGCAAAGATATCCAGAATGATCAGGGTTCTGTCCATGACTTTCACATCCAGCTCATCCTGCAGGTTCTTCATCTGCGCCGGAGACAATTCATCATCACACACAATCCCGGTCGCACGCAATTCCCAGATCATATTTTTTAATTCTTCTATCTTTCCCTTCCCGACATAAGTTGCCGGATGCTGCTGCTCCCGGTTCTGGATCAGCATTCCTGCCGTCTCCGCCCCGGCTGTCGATACCAGATCTTTTAATTCTTCCAGTGATTCTTTTGTATCATCCTGATCCGAGAGTGCAACTCCGACCAGAATCACTTTTTCTGTTTCATCTTTTATTTCTATCATATTCTATTAACGCGTCTCCAGGAATTCTGCTTCTTTTTTAGCTGCCTTGTCATTTGGGTAACTATCCAGATATTCTTCCAGTTTTACTTCCGCACTCTCCCAGTCTTCCATCTTCTCATAAGCAACGATGATGTTATATTTCATTTCTTTCTTCATCTTCTTGCTGACGTCATCCTGTTCCAGTCCAAGATTATAATAGTTCAACGCTTCTTTTGCTTTTCCCAATTTCAGATCACAATTTCCGATGAGATTGTAAATTGTTCCCGTCTTCTCAGCATTATTATCCAGAGCCTTCCTGAATGCATTTCTTGCCCCTTTGTAATCTTTCTGTTCCCATTTCGCAATGCCGATTCCTCTCCAGGCATCTCCGGTATTCTTATTCTTTTCTATTGCCTGTTCAAACTGTTCAACCGCCTGATCGTATTCTCCTTTTTCAAGATACTCGACTCCTTTTTTCGAAGGATTTCCACAGGCAGTCAGTAACAGACCTGCACTGAATATTGCAAGTAGTGCTTTTCCTCTTTTCATACTTTTTCTATATACTCCTCATTTACTCAATCTGCCAGTCAATCGGTTCTATTCCGTGCGCTCTCAGATAATCGTTCGTCTGACTGAATGGCTTACTTCCAAAAAATCCGCGGTATGCAGACAGCGGACTCGGATGCGGTGCTTTCAGGATCAGATGCTTCGGATTATTCAGCATCCTCGCCTTTCTCTGCGCCGGCGCTCCCCATAAGATAAACACGATTGGACGATCCTGACTGTTAAGTGCCATGATCGCCGCATCGGTAAATTCTTCCCATCCGATATCCTTATGGGAATTCGCCTGATGTGCCCTTACGGTTAATACCGTATTCAACATCAGCACGCCCTGCTCTGCCCATTAGTCAGACAGCCGTGATTCGGGATCGTACATCCCAGATCATCATGTAGTTCTTTATAAATATTCACAAGCGAAGGCGGTACATCCACGCCTTTTTTTACCGAAAAGCAGAGTCCGTGCGCCTGTCCTACATTATGATATGGATCCTGTCCCAGAATTACTGCCTTTACATTATGAAGCGGTGTCAGATGAAATGCATTGAAGATATCATCTGCCGGTGGAAAGATCTGTCTTGTTCTGTATTCCTCATTTACTGTCTCGAATAATTTCTTATAATATGGCTTTTTGAACTCTTCTTTCAGAGCGTCCAGCCAGTCATTATTGATTGCTGCCATTGTCTTTTACACTATCCTTTTTATTATTTGGCCCACACTGTCATACAGACTGCAAACTACAGACGGACAGATACACCTTTTCCTCTTAAATATTCTTTTACTTCTCTGATTTCCAGTTCTTTGTAATGGAATAAAGATGCCGCCAACGCTGCATCTGCTTTTCCCTCTGTCAGTGCATCGTAGAAATGTTCCAGATTGCCGGCTCCACCGGATGCGATCACCGGAATACTTACTTCTTCTGCGATTGCTCTTGTAAGTTCCAGATCATATCCCGCTTTCGTTCCGTCGCAGTCCATACTGGTCAGAAGAATCTCTCCCGCACCAAGTTTCTCCACTTTTGCTGCCCATTCCACAGCATCAATTCCCACATCGATACGTCCGCCATTCTTATAGATATTCCATCCGCTTCCATCTTCTCGTTTCTTTGCATCAATCGCCACAACCACACACTGGCTTCCGAACTTTTCCGCCGCTTCCGAAATTAAATTTGGTGTATTGATCGCGGATGAATTGATAGAAATCTTATCCGCACCCTCTCTCAGGAGAGCTTTAAAATCATCCACTGTACGGATTCCTCCACCCACCGTAAACGGAATAAACACATTTTCCGCTACTTTGCGGACCATATCGACAACTGTACCCCGCGCATCCGAAGATGCTGTAATGTCCAGAAATACCAGTTCATCCGCCCCTGCTTTATCATATGCCTTTGCAATCTCGACAGGATCTCCCGCATCCCTTAAGGATACAAAATTAACTCCTTTTACCACTCTTCCGTTATTTACGTCCAGACATGGGATAATTCTTTTTGTATGCATTGCCTTGTCCCCCTATAATTCCACAAAGTTTTTTAAGATCTGAATTCCTATATCACTGCTCTTTTCCGGATGGACTGGCACGCAAACACATTTCCCTGTTCTACCGAAGCATGGATATGTGTACTATACTCTGTTGTTGCAGTCACAATATCTTCATTCTCTGCTTTCAGATAATAAGAATGTACAAAATATACATAGGAATCTTCCGGAATCCCTTTAAATAATCTTCCATTATTTTGGAATTTTAGTGAGTTCCATCCCATGTGAGGGATCTTAAGTCCTTCCTGATCCGGGATTCTTAATATCTCTCCCTTCAAGATCCCAAGACCTTCCACACCCGGAGTCTCATCACTTCGTTCAAATAATAACTGCAGTCCGAGGCAGATTCCAAGAAATGGCGTTCCTTTGGCTGTTACGTCTCTGATTACTTCATCAAGTCCATACTGTCTGAGTTTCCCATCGCATCTCCGAATGCTCCGACTCCCGGAAGGATTACCTTATCTGCATTCATGATCGTCTCTCTGTCTCTTGTGATTGTTACTTCCTGTCCCAGAAGCTGCATGGCTTTTTCCACGCTCTTTATATTTCCTGCATCGTAATCGATAATCGCTATCATCTCGTCATCCTGCCTTTCGTGTGATGTGGGACTCTCCGGCCATTCATTCCGTGCCCATTATCCTTTATTGTACATCAAGTTCAAACCAGAATTCAACTCCATTATCATAATTCTTTACTCCATATTCCTGATGGAAAGATTTCATAATCGCTTTTACAATAGAAAGCCCGATTCCATTACCGCCATATTCGCGTGTATGCGCTTTATCGACTTTATAAAATTTATCCCAGATATGTACGATATCTGCTTCTGGTATCGGAGTTCCGGTATTAAATACGGATACCCGTACTTTACCGTCTTTTTGAACCATTTTTACCTCTATCACCATATCCCCGCTGACATGATGACATGCATTGCTGACATAATTTTTCACGACCTGCTCTACTTTAAATTCGTCTGCCCATGCATAGATATCTTCTTCTGTATGCAGGAGATTTTTGCACCTGCCTGATCTGCCATGATTTCCATACTCTGGAGCACGCCTCTTACAAGTGCTGTAAGATTAAATCTGTCAAACACAATATCCTCATCGCCGAATTCCAGTTGATTTAATGTCAGAAGATTCTTAACCATCTGATTCATCTTGGAAGCTTCATCCATGATCACCTCACAGTAGAATTCCCTGCTCTCCGCATCTTCATTCACACCCTCTTTTAATCCTTCGGCATATCCCTGGATCAGTGCGATCGGCGTCTTTAATTCATGCGATACATTTCCCAAAAACTCATTTCTCATCTTTTCCAGCTTGTCTTTCTGTTCGATATCTTTCTGCAGGCTGTTATTCGCCTTCTTAAGCTCCGAAATTGTGCTTTCCAGTTTTTCCGACATCCGGTTAAAGTTCTCACCAAGTTCGCCAATCTCATTACTTCCACCACTGGTATACTTCGCATCAAAATCAAGATCTGCCATACGGTCTGATAATCTTGCCAGTTCACAGATCGGTTCTGTGATCCGTTTGCAAAATACCAGATCAGGAAGATAGATATAACGATCAGAATACTCCCTATATACAATAAGAAACGATTCGATATTGCTGCGCTCTCCCGCATACTTTCTACCGGACTTCTGAGCAGGAACTGACTGCCATCATCCAGGCTTCCCCACATATCTACATAATAGTTCTGATTCCATGGATCCCATGACTGATTGATCTGGTAAACTTCCGTGGAATCCAGGATTCTGCTTTCTTTCTGTGCCTGATTCAGAAATATCCCATCATCTGATTCTTCAGCATATTCTTATCATGCACATTTGTATGTACATCATTATCTTTTTCTATGACCAGATAAGAAATATTATTCTTTTCAGCGAAATGAATAAGTGAACTGTTTTTCTTTGTACTGTTCCACTTGTTTTCATTAGATACATCATTCAGCTTTTCATAAAGTTCTATAAAACGTGATTCCTTCTTACTGATATAATATGGTTCCAGAAATTTTCCGTTGATGAACATTAATGTCACTACCAGGCAGATCAGCAGCCCTACAAATGCCATGATCATCTGCGTCTTGATCGAATGATGCCTGTTTTTGATCTTTGTTTTTGCTTCTTCACTTATGATCTTCATTCTTCATCAACCTCAAATTTGTATCCCATCCCCCAGATTGTCTTGATATAATTTCCTTTTTCTCCGAGTTTGCTTCTCAACTTCTTAACATGTGTATCAATGGTTCTTGCATCTCCAAAATAATCGTAATCCCATACGTTATTCAAAATTTTCTCTCTTGATAATGCAATGCCCTGATTCTCAACAAAATATGTCAGAAGTTCAAATTCTTTAAAACTTAATTCAATCTCCTTATCATCAATCTTCACCTGATGTGCCGCTTTGTCGATCACAATTCCGCCGGCATTGATCTCATTACTCTCTCCTATTACATTGGCTCTTCTTAAGATTGCATTCACTCTGGCTACCAGGATCTTCGGACTGAATGGTTTTGAGATATATTCGTCAACGCCAAGATCAAATCCCTGTAATTCGTCTCTCTCTTCTGATCTTGCAGTCAGCATGATAATCGGAACTTTGGATGACTGGCGCACTTCGCGGCATACCTGCCAGCCGTCCATTCTTGGCATCATCACATCCAGGATGATCAGCGCAATATCTTTTTCATCATAAAATTGTTCCATTGCTTCCATACCATCTCCGGCTTCGATCACCTGATATCCTTCTCTTTCCAGGAAATCTTTCACCAGTTTCCGCATTCTGCTTTCATCATCTACTACTAATATTTAATCTTATCCATAAGATCCGCCCCTCCTCTTAAATCTATATTTTCGTGATATATTTTCTTTGACTTTATTTATTATAGCAGAGAACTATGTAGCCTTTTGTGAAATTTTTCTGATATATAGAATAAAAAAGTACCCGCGATATCATATTACTTATGTTATCACGAGTACTTTTTCTCAAGTTACTCTAAGCAGTAATCATTATTTT
>ENA-OQDF01000452-OQDF01000452.1-human-gut-metagenome-genome-assembly--contig:-NODE-452-length-16793-cov-1.924697_pt1 | contig 16793 bp, 18 predicted proteins | sample MGYA00242769_ERZ504597 | MGnify/ENA primary metagenome ERZ504597 (study PRJEB26092, sample SAMD00036305) | human gut metagenome | host: Homo sapiens | study: EMG produced TPA metagenomics assembly of...
GATTTTGATTCTGCCAAACCAGTAGTGAGTGGAGAAAACGGAGCAACTGAGATTTTACAGATGAAAAGGGTATGCCTGCAGTATTCCATTACCATTTGGAAGCTATATCGTGCGTGAAACTACAACACCGCACAATTACAAGCCAGTCGATGATTTTGAAGTGAATATCACAGAACATCATCCAAACGAGCCGCAGATCTGGCGAGTGCTTCTGGATGAAGAGTTTAAGGCAAAACTGAAAATCGTGAAAAAAGATGATGAAACAAAGAAATCCGTATTGATTGCCGGAACAGAATTTAAGGTATATGACCTGGACAACAAGAAGTATGTGGAGCAGGTAACAACTTACCCAGTGACAACCACTCATAAGTCCTATTTTACGGACAGCCAGGGATATCTGATCATGCCGAAGAATCTGAAGATCGGACATTACCGGATTGAGGAAGTCAACGCACCGGAAGGGTACACAATCAATAAGAACTATGTAGAGATTGCGGTGGATGCAAATACAGCATACCAGATGGATTCTGAGAGCGGAGATGCCATTATTACGGTAGACTATGAGAACCATCCGGTAAAAGGAAAGCTGACGATCTATAAAAAAGGTGAGATGCTGACCGGATTTAAAAAGGATTTTGTTTATGAAGAAAGATACCTGAAGGGTGCATCATTCATGTCTATGCAGCTGAAAATATCTATACACCGGATTATCAGAAAGATGAAAATGGGAACAGACAGCTGATCTATGCAAAAGATGCACTGGTAACAACGGTAACGACCGGGGAAGACGGAAAAGCAGTTGCTGATAACCTGCCGCTTGGTTCTTACTATGTGGTAGAAAAGACTGCACCGGAAGGATTCGTCCTGAACCATGACAGATCGGATGTCTCATTTGTCTATGCCAATCAGGATACACCTGTGATCGAACAGGAAGTGATGGTTGGCGATGACCGCCAGAAGTTGCAATCCAGGTAGAAAAACAGGATGCAGAAAATGGTGCAACCGTAGCAGGAGCTGTCTTTGGCATCTATAACACAGAAGATCTGAAGAATGAGAAAGGTGAGATCATTGTAAAGGCAGATACACTTCTGCAGGAAATGACTTCTGATAACGATGGTCTTGCAGCATGTACGCTGGATCTGCCGCTTGGACAGTATTATGTGAAAGAGTTAAAAGCACCGGCGGGATTTGTATCCTCTGATGAAGTTCTGAATCTGGATGCTTCTTACCAGGGGCAGGATGTGAAGACAGTAAAACTGAAAACAGTGAAAAAGAACCAGCCGACAACAGTTGAAATCACAAAATCTGATGTAACAACAGGTGTGGAACTGGATGGGGCAAAACTCACCGTTCTTGATAAAGAAGGAAATGTTGTGGATCAGTGGACTTCTGTAAAAGATCAGCCACATGTGATCAAACGACTGACTGTGGGTGAAGAATACACCCTTCGAGAGGAAATGGCACCGTATGGATATCTGAAAACGACGGATGTGAAGTTCACACTGGAAGATACTGCCGAGATTCAGAAAGTAGAGATGAAAGATGAAGTTCCAACAGGACTTCTGATCATCAACAAAAATGGAGAGTTTCTGGATAAGGTGACACTTTTGGATCATGTAAAAGGTACCGTGGAGCATCTTTTTGAGTATGTAACCGGAAGCCTTACAGATGTGACGTTCGATGTATTTGCTGCGGAAGATATCAAAGCGGCAGATGGTGTCAGTGAAGATTATTTCAAAGCAGATGAAAAAGTAGGAACCATTACCACAGATTCCAATGGTATTGCACAGATGGGAGATCTCCCGGCTGGAAAATACTATGTGAAGGAAGTAAAAACAGCTCACGGTTATGTGCTGGACAAAGAGCCGAGATATGTTGACCTTTCCTACCGTGATCAGGACACACCAGTCATCACTTATGATGAGAAATGGCAGAATGCCCGTCAGAAAGTAAAGGTTACGGTTCTGAAGAAAGAAAAAGATACAGAACGTGTTCTTGCAGGTGGTGTCTTTGGTCTTTATACCAGTGAAGATATCAAAAATGCAAAGGGCGAGGTACTCCTTGAGAAAGATAGTCTGATCGAGCAGCGGGTAACGGATGAAAAAGGACAGATTACTTTTACGGCAAATCTTCCGGTAGACGGAAAATACTATGTGAAAGAGATCTTTGCGCCGGACGGATTTGTTACAACAGAAGAAATACAGGAATTTACCTTTGAATATGCCGGAGAAGACCAGGCAGAAGTAAGCTACGACTTACTTTTGAGAATCAGCCAACCACAGTGGAGCTGACCAAAACAGACCTGACAACAGGTAAAGAACTTCCAGGTGCACACCTGAAAGTGACGGATTCAGATGGCAATGCAGTGGATGAATGGACTTCTACGGAAGAATCCCATGTGATCAAAGAACTGGTTGTTGGTAAGGAATACACCATGACAGAGACAAAACCGGCAGATGGATATGTCACTGCAGAAAGTATTACCTTTACAGTAGAAAATACAGCCGAGATTCAGAAAGTAGAGATGAAAGATGATGTGACAAAAGTGCAGATCAGTAAGACGGATATCACAGGAGAAACTGAGATTCCAGGTGCGAAACTGACGATTCTCGATAAGGATGATCAGGTAGTAGAGAGCTGGACTTCCACAGAGGAAGCACACTATATCGAAAAACTTCCAATCGGTAAATATACCTTACGTGAAGAGCAGGCACCGAAAGGATATCTTCTGACATCGGATGTTAGTTTTGAAGTAAAGGATACTGGAGAAATCCAGAAAGTAGCTATGAAAGATGACACTGCCAAGGGAAAAGTGATTCTCAATAAGACAGATAAATCATCAGGAGAACCGCTGAAAGGGGTAGAACTTGAACTTCGTGACAGCAAAGGAAAAGTTCTGGAAACCTTAAAGACAGATGCTGCCGGTCATGCAGAAAGTAAGCTGTATGAGATTGCCACATTTAAGAACGGCAAATATGATACCGCTATCAAGTATTATCTGGTGGAAACAAAGACACTGGACGGATACACACTGGATCAGACCAAGCATGAAGTGACATTTGCCTATGCAGATGACAGTACACCGGTTGTAGAAGTTACCTTTAATCTGACAAATGAGAAACCGGAAGTTCCAGAAACACCGAACACACCACAATCCCATGAAGAGACAAAGGTATCAAACGCACCGAAAACAGGTGACAGCACGAATATCTGGCTGCCGATCCTGCTTCTTGTAATCTCCACAGGAGGTATGGCAGGACTGTATATCAGCAGGAAAAGGAAATAAGGAAACTAAAACCAACGGTTATGATTGGGAGCTTCTATGTGAGGCTCCCTTTTTCATACAAAAATATCACAGAAAGGAACAGAAAACTATGATGAAAGCAATGGAAAAAAGACAGGAAGCACGAAAAAACCAGGAGAAAACTTAAAGAGAATGATGGCTTATCAGAAGAAATCCGAGCAGATGGTCAACAGAAAAAGAATGAACCATCACATGATCAGAAAGGGGTAAAAGCGTATGATGAACAGAAAAGAATTTTATGAATATGTCAAAGACAATGTAAAGGAGTATCTGCCAGAGTCTTATAAGGACGCAGAAATTAAACTTCAGGAAGTAGAAAAAACAATGGTTTGAAGCTGACAGGTATTACGATTCCGAATGGAGATCAGAGAATCGTACCGACAGTCTATCTGGATTCTCTCTACCAGGAATATATCCATGGAAAAGATGTAGACTCTTGTGTTGGCGATGTGGCTGATATGCGTATTGAGGCACAGGGAAAAGCAGAATTTTTTGATATGGGAGTTCCAGATATTCTGGATTATGAAAAGATGAAGGACAAATTACAGATGAGAATTTGTGATAAGGAATGGAATACCGATCTTCTTGCAGATAAAGTAGTCACAGAACACGGAGATTTTGCAGCTTATTATGCAGTAAATCTGGAGGAAAATGGAGAAGGGATCAGCAGTATTCCGGTAACTGTTTCTCTGATGAACGAGTGGGGAGTATCTGCCGAACAGATTCAAGCGGATGCGATGGTGGCAGACCGAAAACGTGGTGTCACACTTATGGATATGAATGAGATTATCAATCTACGATTTTTGGTGAAGAACCAGAAAACCTGCTGAATGAAAAATGGATATGGAAGCCATGGAAAACCCAATGTTCTGTCTGACAAACAAAGCTAAGATGAATGGAGCTTCCCTGTTACTGCAGGAAGATATTCGTAAACAGATTGGGGAATGCCTGGGTAGTGATTATTTTGTCATCCCATCTTCCATTCATGAAGTGCTGATTCTCCCTGATAACGGAATTTTTCAGGTCCCGGAACTAAATGCGATGGTAAAAGAAGTCAATGAGACACAGGTAGAAAGAGAGGAACAGCTGTCAGATAAGGTTCAGTTCTGTGATGGAAAGACAGCAGTCATGGAAAATGCTGAACGCAGGGAAGCACGGCTAGAAAAGCAAAAGAAGCAGAAAAAACAGCTGTAAAAAAGAAGCCAAAGGAGGAATACACGGAAAGCTGGAGAAAGCCAAGGCAGAGATCAAGGCAAAAGAAGCAGAGAAAGTGCCGAAGAATAAGTCAAAAGATCTTGCCACAGCATTATAAAGAGAAGCAACGATGATTTTAAGGGGACTGTGCTAAGCAGTCCCTGATTTTATGAAAAGGAGTAGCGCATGGCAAATAAATTATATGCAATGGAACAGCTGACGGAAGAGGTGGCAAAAGATGTAGCTGCCAGTCCGCAGGAATGGATGCGGTTCCTAAACACTGCATCCAGACTGTACAAATACACTTTTCCAGAACAGCTTTTAATTTATGCACAGCGACCGGAAGCAACTGCCGTAGCATCCATGGAAATCTGGAATCAGAAGATGTACCGATGGATCAAAAAGGGATCTAAGGGGATTGCCTTGATTGACAATACTTCCGGACCGAAAACAAAACTTCGGTATGTATTTGATGTGCAGGACACTTATAAAGTGCGGAATCTTGGAAAGGATCCTCAGTTATGGAATCTTCCAGTAGAAGGAGAACATCTGGTGGCAGATTATCTGCAGGAGCAGTTATCACTGGAAGATACAGAAGGAGGACTTGCTGAAAGTCTGCATCAGGCAGCGAAGGAGAGTATGCAGGAATGGCTTCCAGATGCATTGGAAGAACTGAGACTGGATGTGACAGGGACATTTTTGGAAGAACTGGACGAACAGAATCAGGAAGTAGAATTCCGGGAACTGATGACCAATAGTGTCTGGTATGTATTACTAAACAGGTGTGGACTGGATGTACAGGAATATCATGGATGCAGAGGATTTTCGGCATATTACGGACTTCAATCAGCTGAAAGTATTAGGACATCTGGGAAGTGCAGTCAACGAGATCAGCAGACCAGTTCTGATGCAGATTGGACGATATGTTCTGAATGATCTGGAAAATGACCTGAAAACGGTTGCAAAAGAAAAAGAAGTAGCTTATAATGAATTTAACACGTTAATTCGCGAAAGCAATACAGATAACACAGAAGATAGAGAAGAAAAAAAGGAGGAAACAGACTATGAGAGAGATCAGTTACAGCCAGAACGGAGAGTATCAGATTCCAGATATCAGCCTGGAAGAGACGAGAGGAACCATCGGCAAGTACGGAATGATGCGGAAAGAGTATCTGAGAAATCACAAGGTAGCCAGGTTCAACATTCTGACACTGCAGAACCGTCTGGACAGTCATCTGATGGAGATCGACAGCCAGGCAAGACAGAGAGTAGACGACCTGATGAACGAACTTCTGGAGAAAGATCCGGCACCGGACAAAATGGCAGACGGGATGGCATGGACCAGACACATGAACCAGATCAAGGCACAGGCAGAGGAGCTGGTGATTCAGGAGATTATTTACAGTTAAGTCTGTTCCCAACAGAAGAGGAACAGTTAGGAGAAATAAGGAAAGCGGCAGCTGCATTGGAACAGCCAGCCGCTTTTCTTATTTCCGATGAAGTGGTAAATGATATTCTCCGCACGGGAAGCGGACAGAAAAATACACTGTTTCATATTACAGCAAGACTGATTGAAGGTCTGGATAATGAAGAAATGCGGAGTTTTCTGAAAGATGAATATGGAACTGGTGGCAAAGGATTTACCATAGATGGTCAGAAAATCAGTATCTGGTATGACAATGATGGTATCCGTATCCGGCGAGGGGACTCTGCCAGAAGAAACTTTGACCGCATGGTACGTGGGAAGAAGCAGCGAACAGAATTCGGGATATGTATGAGGATGGAAATTACGTGGATAATTTGATTTCCAATAATGCCATTGAACAGGAGCAGGAAGAAATGACCAATCTTCTTGCACTTCATTTTCGGGATACTTGCAGAAACTGGGAAAAGAAACAATCATATTCAGACTGGCAGGATGTAGTGAGTGGAGCATGGACAGATCAAGAGGAAGCAGATGCGATTGTCTATCGTTTTGAATGGCTGCAGAAATATATGGATGAGAATCCGGGAGATTATTACCGCTGGGAGATTCAGCATAATCCGGAATATTTCCAACGCTTTCAGGATCTTCAGAGGGAGCGTTCCTGGGTAGACCAGAAATTTACGGTCGAACGTCCGGCACTATCCTTTATCACACAGGATGAAATTGATGCAGTGTTAAGAAGAGGCGGTATTACTGCCGGAGGACGTAACCGAATCTATGAGTATTTCATGGAGCACCATGATATGAAAGATGCAGCTGAGTTCCTGAAAAATGAATATGGAACAGGTGGTTCTTCACCCGGAATACCAGGAGCAGATGCTTCCGACGCATCCCATGATGCAAAAGGATTAAAACTTGCAAAAGGGAAATTGGCAGTCCAGAGGTAGAAGTTTTATTAAAGTGGAACAAGGTTGCAGAACGTGTTCGCCAGTTAATCCGCACAGATGATTATTTGTCACCGGAAGAAATGGAAAAGTACGAAGAACGACAGGAAGCACAAAGACTGGCAGATTTGGAAGAAGCACAGCAGATGTTAGGAGAACAGCTGGAGCAGGATACTTTGACAGCGGAAGATATAACTGATTTGCGATTAGTTGATTCAGAATATATGTCTGGTACCAGAACAAAATCCACGATTTTGATTGCAAGTTAAGGGAGAAGCGAATCGACTTCAATACACATTAGAATATCATGATGATGGAGAAGGTTTCACGATTCATACGGAAAAAGATGATATTTGGAATCGAATGTCAACACAAGAATTGGAACGTCTGGATGTAAAACTCGGACAAGAAGTACTTTATTATCATTATCACAACAAAACTGTAAATGCGGATACTTTAGATGAATTACGGGAAATCAGGGAAGAAATTATGGAGGAAGAGTCCTTGTATTTTACTGCTATTTCTCAACGTGTGTGGACAGATTATGATAAAAAAGAAAAAGAATTATCTGGAGAAGTTGAGGTATCGGAAGAAAAAGAATCTTTGGAAGAGATTAACGGAATATCAGAAACGATTCCAGCAACGAACTTCCGCATCACAGATGATGAGCTTGGACAGGTACAGCAAAAGAAAAGTTCCGTGCCAATATCATGGCTATCCAGTTGTTAAAGAAATGTGAGGATGAGAATCGCAATGCAACACCGGAAGAACAGGAAATCTTATCCAGGTACGTTGGCTGGGGAGGTCTTGCAGATGCATTTGATGAGACAAAATCTGCATGGGAGACAGAATATCTGGAATTAAAGACCGTCCTTACACCGGAAGAATATGCTGCAGCCAGAGCTTCCACATTAAATGCTCATTATACACAGCCGATTGTGATTGAAGTATGTATCAGGTGTTGGAGAATCTGGGATTTACAAAGGGAAATATCCTGGAGCCATCTATGGGAGTCGGGAACTTCTTTGGAAAGCTTCCAGAGAATCTAAACCAGTCCAAACTCTATGGAGTGGAACTGGACAGCATCAGTGGCAGAATTGCTAAACTTCTCTATCCAGATGCCAATATCCAGATCAAAGGCTTTGAGAAGACGGATTATCCCAATGATTTCTTTGACGTGGCAATCGGAAATGTGCCATTCGGTGCATATAAGGTCAATGACCGTCAGTATGACCGCTACAATTTTATGATTCATGATTACTTCTTGCCAAGACTATAGATCAGTTACGTCCAGGTGGTGTAGCTGCGTTGATCACAACAAAGGGAACTATGGACAAGGCATCACCGGAAGTCCGGAAATATTTGGCAGAGCGTGCAGACTTGCTGGGGGCAATCCGACTGCCGAACACAGCTTTTAAGGCAAATGCAGGAACAGAAGTCAGTGCTGATATTTTTGTTTTTCCAGAAGCGTGAGAGTTTCACAAAAGAGATGCCAGACTGGGTGAATTTGGAGAGTGATGCAAATGGGATTACCATTAACAAGTATTTTGTTCAGCATCCGGGATTGATTCTTGGTGAGATGAAAGAAGTGTCCGGTCCGTATGGTATGGAAACAACCTGTGCTCCAATGGAAGGAGCTGATCTGGAATTACAGTTACAAGAAGCTGTAAAACACATCAAGGGAAGCATGGTAGCGGCAGTAGATATAGAGGCAGAACTGGATGAGATGCCAGAGAGTATTCCGGCAGATCCGAATGTTCGAAATTACAGCTATACGGTGGTAGATGATCAGGTATATTACCGTGTCAATTCTTTGATGAATCAGGTGAAAATGCCTGCAGCCACTGCAGAACGTGTAAAAGGCATGGTTGCAATCCGTGATACCGTTCGTGAACTGATCGCCATGCAGATGGAAGAATTTGTCACAGACGAAGAAATCCAGAAACAGCAGAAAAAACTGAATCAGGTGTATGATACCTACACAGCAAAGTATGGAGTTATTGGAAGTAATGCTAACAAACGTGCATTTTCTGATGACTCTTCTTATTGTCTGCTGTGTTCCCTGGAAGACTTGAATGAAGATGGAACATTGAAGCGGAAAGCGGACATGTTTACCAAACGAACCATTAAAAAGGCGGTCGCTGTGACAAGTGTGGAGACAGCCACAGAAGCACTTGCTTTGTCCCTAAATGAAAAGGCTAAAGTAGATCTCCCATATATGGCACAGTTGACCGGAAAGACCGAAGAGAAAATCACAGAAGAGCTGGTTGGAGTTATCTTCAAAAATCCACTGACAGACCAGTGGGAAAGTGGAGATGAATATCTGTCCGGAAATGTTAGGGATAAATTAAATACAGCGAGAACTTTTGCAGAGAATCATCCAGAATTCACACCGAATGTCCGTGCATTGGAGCAGTTCAGCCGAGAGATCTGGAAGCATCGGAGATTGAAGTGCGTATTGGAGCCACCTGGATTGAACCTTCGGATTATCAGGAGTTTATGGTGGAACTGCTTCATACGCCGAGGTATCTTGCGCAGAAGGAAATACAGGTAAAATTCTCTGAGATAAATGGTGAGTGGAGGATTACAGGAAAGAACGCCGACAGTCCAAGAAATGCGTTTGCCTATGCAACGTATGGAACGGAGAGAGCAAATGCCTACCGGATTCTGGAAGATACCTTGAATCTAAAAGATGTTAGAATCTATGATAAGTCGTAAATGACAATGGGGATGAAGTGCGAGTTTTGAATAAAAAAGAAACTATGTTGGCATCACAAAAGCAGGATGCTTTGAAGGCTGCATTCCAAGATTGGATTTTTAAGGATCAGCAGAGGAGAGAAAGACTGGTAAGCGTGTACAATGAACGTTTTTAATAGTATCCGTCCCCGTGAATACGATGGAAGTCATCTGACTTTCCCAGGAATGAATCCGGAAATAGAACTTCGACCGCATCAGAAAAATGCAGTCGCACATCAGCTATACGGTGATAATGTGCTTCTGGCACATGTAGTAGGAGCTGGGAAGACTTACGAAATGGTAGCGGCGGCAATGGAGAGCAAACGTCTGGGATTATCTCAGAAAAACCTCTTTGTAGTTCCAAACCATTTGACGGAGCAGTGGGGAGCAGAATTCCTGCAGTTATATCCAGGGGCGAACATTCTGGTAGCAACGAAAAAGGATTTTGAACCGGCAAATCGAAAGAAGTTCTGTGCCAGAATCGCTATGGGAAATTACGATGCTGTTATTATTGGTCATTCCCAGTTTGAGCGTATCCCAATCTCTGATGAGAGGCAGGAAGCCATGCTGCGGAAGCAGATTGATGATCTGGAAATGGCAATCCAGAGTGCAAGGTATGAACAGGATGGTGGACGTTATACCGTCAAACAGATTGAAAAGACAAGAAAAACATTGCAGACAAGGCTGGAGAAACTGAATCAGAAAGAGAAAAAAGATCAGGTAGTTACGTTTGAAGAACTGGGAGTGGATCATTTATATGTAGATGAAGCACACAGTTATAAAAACGCATTTCTTTATACAAAAATGAGAAATGTAGCCGGGATTGCACAGAATGAAGCACAGAAGTCGGCGGATATGTTTAATAAATGTCAGTATCTGGATGAGATTACCGGAGGAAAAGGCATTACCTTTGCTACGGGCACACCGATTAGCAACAGCATGACGGAATTATATGTTATGCAGAGGTATCTGCAGAACAGCAAATTACAAAATATGGGACTTGGACTGTTTGATTCCTGGGCCTCCACCTTTGGCGAGGTAGTCACGAGCATTGAGTTCGCTCAAGTATTATAGGCATATGGAAGCAATTTTAATTCCATACAGAAATACGCTAAAAAACAAAGAAAAAGGAAATGTTGGAACAGAACAGGAAGCAAGGAAGCCAGAAATAGATATGGATTAGCAAAGAAAAAAGGCAATAAATGAAGCATAAGTGAAAAGCGACAGAAGGTGCGAAAAGCATTTTCTGCTACCTCTTTCAACATTTAAAATGATAATGTAAAAGTAAGTGTTTGTTTAAGATAGTAATTTGAAAAAAGTTGATACTAAAAAAACGAAATACACAAAAACTACAAGAAAAACTGATAAAATAAAAAAAACGGAAAATAAGAGGTAGCTAAGAATGAAAAAATTTTAATTATAGAAGATGATTTGGATACTCAAGAGCTGATACAGTTTTTTTAGAGGATCAAGGGTATGAAGTGATTACGGCATCTGATGGAATAGATGGTATTGCGGTTTTCTGAAAGAACAAATTGACTTGATACTGCTCGATATTTTACTTCCTAAAATGGATGGGTATGCAGTTTGTGAACTAATACGAAAAGAATCGGAAGTACCAATCATTATGATAAGTGCATTGGGAAGAGAAGAAGACCAGATAAAGGGATTTGAAATGCAAATAGATGACTATATCCCCAAGCCGATTTCTCTTCCAATTATGATAAAAAAAAATAGAAGCTGTTCTGCGTAGATATGAAGGAGTAGATATAACAAAAGATCACGAGTTAAAATACAGAGAGATAATATTGATTGTAGGAAATTATCAAGTGAAAATAGGGAAAAAGTTAATTGATTTGACACAGAAAGAATATGAAATTTGAAAGAATTGATTGAAAATCAGGGATGCGTGATAACAAGAGAGAGCTTTTTAAATCGTCTATGGAAATATGAATTTGAAGGTGAAGAACGTGCAGTTGACAATCATATCAAAAATTGCGGAGAAAATTGGGAAAAGCAGGGGATTATATAAAACGGTAAGAGGGGTGGGGTATCGAATTGATAAAGCTAATTAGAGAACATTTGTCTACAAAAATATTTATAATTACAGTATGCTTATTGATTACTGTTGGTAGTGCGATTTATGGAATGGTTGCATTGGGGATGTCACGGAGCTATTTTTTAGAGTTGGATAGAAGTTTGAGTAATCAGACGGAAAAAATGGTACTTCAATTATCGAATACTTCAGTGCAGGAAATAGATGGAATATTAAAAATGTTTGCATTGGAGCATGGGATTTCTATTGTCTTAAAAGATAGTGACGAAAGGTACTTGGTATATATGGAGATATGGAATATTCACTGGCTCCTGGAACAGATGTAGAAGATATTCTGTTAGGCAGTGGGATAACGGAATCTTATTCCTGTAAGTTAACGAATGGAAAAACATATTGGATTCAAGTGTTTGGAAACAAGGAGAAGTAAATATTGGACTGGAATCATTAAAAAGAATTTTACCTATGTTGGGGGCTATTACTTTTTTGGCAGCATTAGCTATTGCTGCTTTATACACAAAATATATTACGCGTTCAATTTTAAAGGTGAGTGAAGTTTCAAAAAAATGGCAAATCTTGATTTTCGAGTTCGATATACAGAAGACCGGAGGGACGAGATTGGAATTTTGGGAGAAAATCTGAACGAACTTTCGGAAAAATTAGAGAGTGCTTTGGATGAATTGAAAGAAAAAAATACTGATTTAGAGAAAAGCATCAAACTTGAGCAGCAACTGGAACAACAACAAATGGCTTTTTTTTTCAGCTGTTTCGCATGAATTAAAAACTCCGATTACAATTCTAAAAGGACAAATTCAGGGAATGTTATTAGAAGTAGGGGATATAAAGACCGAGATAGATATTTAAAACGTTCTTTTGAAGTAGCTAATTCCATGGAGAATATGGTGCAGGAAATTCTGTATGTTTCAAAAATTAGAACATCGGGATTTGGGTTGAAATTGATAGATATACCACTTCACCAACTTGTTGAGAATGTGATTAAGGAACAGGAAGATATGGCTATTGATAGGGGATTACAGTTTCATATACGAATAGAAGAATCAACTTGGATACGGGCAGATGAAGCTCTTTTCACGAAGGTCATAAGTAATGTGGTAGGAAATGCAATTAAATATACGAATGAGGATGGAAATATATGGGTTGGAGTGTATAAAAGAGGTGAAGAAATAATTTTTTGGATTGAAAATGAAACGAAATCTATTGATGAGAAAGAAATTCCAAAATTATGTGATGCATTTTATCGTATTGATAAATCCAGAAATAAAAGAACTGGTGGAAGCGGCTTGGGATTATATATTACAAAAATGATTTTAGAACAGCATCAGTTTCCTTATTGTATTGAAAATACAGAAAAAGGCATAAAAGTGGAAATAAGATGTTATGAACCAACCAGAAGGCTGTTGTGACGGAAAATCACAACAGCCTTTATACATATAAAATACATAAAAAAAACGGGAAAATCATACATTCAATTTTTTATAATATAAAGAAAAAATATGTAATGGAGGATTTTTTATAAATGAAGAAAAAATATGTATAGTATTATGTTTGGGTTGTATAGGAACCGTATCAGTTGTTGGGTGCAGCAATAAAAATTTTGATTCAAAGTAACAGGGGATAATCAGACAACTACCGAGAATGTATCTGATATACTGAATGATCAAGAGAAAAAAGAAGGCGGTTACGAGAACGAGTCAAGTAGTAATGCTGATGACAAAGAGAACTCAGCGGACGATTCAGAAGTGTTGGCAAATGCAGATTTGCGTGGAGCTGTTTTGGAATTTTCAGACACAGGATGTAATATCAGCATAGGGACGCAGACGGATGATGCAGAAATGGTTCCTGCTCCGGGAGCGGTTGTTGAAGAAATGAATCAGGTGAAAATAGTATATGGAGAAAATACCTATTTTCAGATTTCTCATTCAACGATGACGGGTATCACGCTTGAGGATTGCCGGAAAGAAGAAGTGAAAAAGCAGTCAATGCTCTATCTGTATGGGGATTACCAGGAGATGGTACGTTTTTGGCTAAAAGGGTAATTATTGACCGATTTGAAAAGGAAGGAGAATGGGAATGAATTTTGCAGAAAGAGCATTCCGCTACCTTTTCAGGAAAAAAGGAAAAGCGATTATCTTGTTTTGGGTATTGCTTATTACCGAAACAATGATTTTATCTACTGTCACTATATTACGGGCATCCGAAGTAGCAAGAATTGAACTATTAGGGAAATCAAAAGCGAAATTGTTGATCGAACGGGAAAAAGCGGAGGAATTGTTTACGGATGATGAATACAAAAACTTGAGAAACTGGAAAATGTGAAGGCGGTAAATCGAGTAGCAGAAGTGCAGTTATATCCAATGGATTTTAAAATTATAACGAAAAGTGAGAGTGTTGATGCAGACAACCAAAAATTGCGCATAATGGCCTACGATAGCCTTGAAGATGATGGCCCATTTGCTGACGGGCAAATTCATCTGACGAAAGGAAAATATCCTCGCAAAGAAGGTGAAATAGTAGTAAATCAGTTTCTTGCAGAAGTAAATCAATGGGAAATAGGGGAAACTGTTTGTTTCAAATCTCATTCAGGTGAACAATCACAGGCAAGCATATCAGGAATCTATATTTCGGGTATAGAAGAAAAGCAAGGGAAGGAACCATTAGCAGTAAACAGAATTGAAAATACAATTTATGGAAAACCCGAGTTCGTATGTCATTTACAAGAAACGTGCGGATATGAAAACTTAATCGTATATGTAGATAATCCAGAGCAGTTGAGCAGAACACAGCTAGAAGTAACACGCATTTTGAAAAACTATAGAGTGATGAAAGCAGATAACCTGTTTCAGAAAATGGAAATTCCGCTCTTACAAGTTGTTAGGGTTGTAAAAATGATGTTGGGATTATCGGTTGTATCGTCTGTACTTGTAATAACATTGCTTTTGTCTATGTGGATGAGAGCCAGAAAGAAAGAAATAGCAATTTATGTGAGTCTTGGAAAAACAAAAGTAGATTTGTTTATGCAGATTATTTTGGAATGCTTTTCAGTATTTGGATTTTCTACAATAATAGCTCTTTATACTGGAGATAAGATGCTGATAGTATTGGAAAAGTTTTTAGATTGGAAAAGTATTGGGGCTTTTACATCTATGCAAATATATGCACAAAATAAAGATATATGTTATCTCATATTATCAGGAACAATAATTTTATTGCTTTCTATTTCTATTTCACTTTTTCCAATATTATGTACAAAGCCAAAAAAATTTTAGCAGAAATGGAGGGATAACATGAATGTTTTACAAAGAGGAGTACGTTCAGTGTTAAGAAAACCGATAAAAGTATTATTCTATTGTTTATTGTAATTGTTATGAGTGGCCTATTTTTAGGTGCTATGGCAAGCCGTTCAGCAAGTATTTATACACAAGACGCTACAAGACAGGCAATAGGGGCTACCTTTCGCATAGAAGGAAATGAGGAGAATAGGAGAAAGCGATTAGATCAGGCAATGGATGTACTGGGTGATCGGGAGGGCAGTTATGGAGGAGTTACTCATAAATGGTTAGAAAATGGGGCGGATATGGTAGTTACAGATAACTCATTTGAGACGGTTAAGGAAGATGATGTAAAAAAAATAGCTCAGGTGGAGGGGATTGAGGAATATAAATTTGATAACAATAGCAACTGTTGTGAATTCCGGTCAATTTTTCGAGAATAGAAGATTCAGATATGGATCAAAGTACGGATGTAGGCGGTGTCAACCTACGAGGTAATCGCATAATGGAAATGGATATGGACGTATCTGCAGGTAAGATTTCACTGATTGAAGGAAGAATGATTGAAAAAGATGACAGGGATGTTTGTGTCATCTCGAAAGAATTGGCAGAACTAAACCATTTAAAAACTGGGAACTTATTAAGTTTAAATATCCAACACATCAGATTGTGTTTTGTACAGAGGACGCGTTGAAGACGTTACATTTTGAAAGGAGTGAAACGTTATGATGAATATATATTTTCCAGACGAAGAGATAACAGACAACGACCTCTATTTTATCTGTTATATGATAGAGCGCGTGGCGAGAAAGCTTCATCAGAAGAATAAATATGTGGTAAATACAATTGGAAGAGATGCATTAAAACATCTGATTAGTGTGGCAAATGTACTACACTGCGAAATCCCCTGCAAGTTGAAGATGATTGGATTGAAGAATACCATCTTCAGGAAGGTGATTATGACATCACGGATGTTGACAGAGAACTGGCGGAGATTATCCCCACACCTTTGGAAATGGGGAAAGTTTATAAGAGGTTGATTATAGATACATTACAGCTTGGGGAAGATTATGTAGATGGGATTCTTCGAGTTTACAATAATGAACTCTGTAATGTGATTGACAATTATAACTGCAGTGCATTTTATGAGCCATCTTATGTGATCGCAAGAGCATATCAGAACGGTGGGTTTTAAATGAAGGTATGTAAAAAGGAGGGAGCGTATGTCGAATATTACCGTCTGGACCAAACAGCATGAAAATGTGTTAAAAGAGTTGGAGACGACCGGTCGTTACATTGCGAAGCGGGAGTATATCAGGATGGATTTGAAAGAACAGGCTCCGGTCGTGCTGGAAGCTTATGACTGGCTGGTGAAACACGGACCGGACAGAGCGAATAAACCGGCAGACGTGGAGTATCCGGTATGGGTGTCATTTACCAACGAAGGAACAATGATGAACAGTGAAAATACAGTAATTTTAGAGTTGTCACTGGATCCTGCAATCATTACATCCGTTAATATCGCAAAGTGGGGACATATTTTAAATTACGGATATATTCCGAAAGACGAAAATGACTTAAGACGCCACAGACAACTTCTGGAAGATTATGGAATCAGTGATGTAAAAGCAGTTATTTCCCAGTTCTATCCACAGATTAAGCGGGAGATACAAAATAGCTGGGAGCGGCTGTTTGATGATACAATCCTTATGGGAAGCGAAGCGAAATATGGAAATGTATGGGAGTTGAGAAGAGAATGGCTGACAGATGTAATACGATAAGACTGTATTCTTTTCAGACTGATGTTGTATATCAGGTATTGAAACGGGACGGCGTATGTTATTCA
>ENA-OQDF01000453-OQDF01000453.1-human-gut-metagenome-genome-assembly--contig:-NODE-453-length-16734-cov-1.852171_pt1 | contig 16734 bp, 26 predicted proteins | sample MGYA00242769_ERZ504597 | MGnify/ENA primary metagenome ERZ504597 (study PRJEB26092, sample SAMD00036305) | human gut metagenome | host: Homo sapiens | study: EMG produced TPA metagenomics assembly of...
ATCTGCGCCGGTGTACTGTCTGCCGGCACGGGTCTGCATCATAGATGTCGTCTATGAAACCAAGGTCCAGGGCTTCCTTGCGGTCAGCAATGTCCTCGCCGTCAAAATAGGTCTGTTTCACTTCTTCCTTGCTCATGCCCAGCCGCTCGGCATAGATTTCACTCAAGCTGCCTTCCAGGCTTTCTATCTCTTCCATGCAGCGCTGCAGGTCCTGCTTGTTGCCGTAACACCCGCCGCTCACACTGTGCAGCATCAGACGGCATATTTGCTCATTTCTACGGGCTTGCCGCAAAGGGCTATCACACTGGCCATGCTGGCGGCTATGCCATCCACATAAATGCGGATGTCGGCCTGGCTATGGCGCAGGGCGTTGAATATCGCAATGCCGCTGTACACTTCCCCGCCGTTGCTGTTGATACGCACATGGATGCGTCGGCTCACGCGTTCGGCTTCCATCAGTTCCTGGGCTATGCGCCCGCTTTGCACCTCCGTATAGTCTCCGATGTCCCCGTACAGGAATATCGTACTGGTGCCGTCGTCACTCGTTGTAATATTGAAAAATCTGCTCATCGTCATGTCTTTACCAGCGGTTTCCCCGCCTTTCGATGGTGCGAAAATAGAACATTCCCATGGCACCAAGAAACCGCGTCCGCATCATAACGTTTTCTGGCGTTATCATAACGCTGTAACCCGTCATCATGCGTACGCGCTTTTACAAACCCCGCTTTTTCATGCAATTTTGTAACGTGATTTACAACTAAAAAGGACGATTTATGGCAGATTTGACGAATGCCCAGAAAAAGGAATGGGCAAAAACTTTGTACCTCAAGGAAAACCTCACACAGCAGGAAATCGCCGACGGGTGGGCGTGTCACGGTGTCCGTGTCCAACTGGGTACGGGCCGGGAAGTGGGAGGAACAGAAGGTGGGGCTTACGCTCACAAGGCAGGAACAGGTGGCTAACCTCTACCGGCAGGTGGCCGAAATAAACAAGGCCATCGCCGAACGGCCCGAAGGGGAACGGTTCCCTCATCCAAGGAGGCTGACATCCTCGGGAAACTGTCGGCGGCCATACGCAACATGGAGCAGGAAGTGGGCATTGCGACATCATCAGTGTCCTCACCGGGCTCATCGACTGGGTACGGGCGGCCGACCTCGAAAAGGCAAAGGAAATTACACGCCTGGCCGATGCGTACATTAAAGACAAATTATAAAGGGATAGACAATGAAACAGACTGACAGACTCGCTCTCCTCGATTGGGAGAAGTACAAAGAAGACATCGCAAGGGCTACACCGGTCGATAGGAACATGACGGCAGCCGAACGGGAAAAACACCGGGAATATCTTGAGAAACATCCCATAGAATGGATCAAGTTCTTTTTTCCGAATTATGTCAAATATGAATTTGCCGACTTCCAGAAAAAGGCTATCCGGCGGATCATTGCACACGATGAATGGTTTGAGGTGCTTTCTTGGAGCCGTGAGCTGGCCAAATCCACCGTCACCATGTTCATCGTCATGAATCTCACGCTTACCGGACGCAAAAAGAATGTGATTCTGACCTCCAACAGCAAGGACAATGCGGTGCGCCTGCTCGATCCCTACCGGGCCAATCTCGAAGCCAACGGACGCATCATGGCATACTACGGCAAACAGGAACTGCCGGGCTCATGGACCGAGGATGAATTCACCACCAAAGGGAAGGTCTCTTTCCGCGCACTGGGTGCCGGACAATCTCCGCGTGGTTCGCGAAACGAGGCCATACGTCCCGACGTACTGCTGGTCGATGACTTTGATACGGACGAGGATACCAAGAACCCGGACATCATCCAGAAGCGCTGGGACTGGTGGGAAAATGCGCTGTATCCCACAAGGTCCATTTCCGAACCTACACTGGTCATCTTCTGCGGAAACATCATCGCCAAGGACTGCTGCGTGGTGAGGGCGGGCGAAATGGCCGACTCCTGGGACATCGTGAACATCCGCGACAAAAACGGTTTTTCCACATGGCCGGAAAAGAACTCGGAAGAGGACATCGACCGCACACTGTCCAAAATATCCAAAAAGGCGGCACAGGGAGAATATTTCAACAACCCGATTTCCGTGGGAGAGGTATTCGAAAACATTGCATACGGCAAGGTTCCGGCACTCTCCAAATTCAAGTTCCTCGTGGTGTATGGCGACCCGGCACCGGGCGAAAGCAAGGGTAAGAAAGGCAAATCCTTCAAGACGGTTTCGCTCTGTGGCAAATTGGGTGGCAGGCTTTACGTCATCAAGACTTTCCTGGCACAGGCGCTCAATGCGGAGTTCATTGACTGGTATGTCCGGATGCTTGAATTTGTCGGGGGCAAGACCAATGTCTATTGCTACATGGAGAACAACAAGCTGCAGGACCCTTTCTTCCAACAGGTGTTCAAACCGCTGGTGGCAAAAGTACGCCGCGAACAGAAGATTGCGCTGTTCATCCGGGGCGACGAGGAGAAGAAGACGGACAAGGCTACGCGCATCGAGGCCAACCTTGAACGCTCAACCGCGAGGGGAACCTCATCCTCAACGAGGCTGAACGGGACAATCCGCACATGAAGGAACTGGAGGATCAATTCAAGTTGTTCACCCTGACCATGCGCTATCCGGCCGACGGACCGGATGCGGTCGAAGGGGCGAACCGTATCATTGACGAACTGATCAGGCGCATTGAACCGCCCGTATTCCGATCACGGAAGGATGTAAGAAAACGGAATAAGAAAAGATTATGACAACTCTAAAACAATAGGACTATGAGCAAATTTGTTGAACTTACCGATTACGATGCGAGCATCCACCGAGACATCCTCGACGCACTGGTTCGCGAAGACGAAACGGTCATTGAGGTTTGCGAGGACAGGGCCATTGCCGAAATGCGGTGTTATCTGGGCAAACGCTACGACTGCAACAAGATTTTTGCAGCCACCGGCGAGAACCGTAACCAGCTCGTGCTGATGATGGTCATCGACATGGCGGTCTATCACATCTTCTGCATCCACAACCCGCAGAAACTTTCCCAGGTACGCAAGGATCGTTACGAACGGGCGGTGGAATGGATGAAGGCGGTGGCCGACGAGGACATTTCAATCGAAGGGGCTCCGCTGCTACCCGAGGAACAAAGCGGGCAGGTCGGATTTCCGCATTCAAAGCAACCGCAAACGAACGAACCACTGGTAAAAAGCAAGCATCATGAAAAGAAAAACAGAAAAAACAACAAAGCCGGCATCATCACCGTAGGGGGAAACTTCACGTTGCCGGGACAAAAGAGACCGAATGTGATTGTGCTCACACAGCCCAAACGCTTCGGGCTGGACATTTCCGACTACATGGCAGCCGTAAGGGTGGCCGAGAATGTCGATTTCTCGCGACGTTACAAACTTTATGACCTCTACGAGGACATTCTGATGGATACCCACCTTTCCTGTGTGCTCGAAAAGCGAAAGAATGCCGTGCTGTGCTCCAACATGGAATTCCGGGTGGACGGGAAGCCCGACGATAAAATCAACGAACAGATACAGTCGCCCTGGTTCAACCGGCTGGTGGGTGACATCCTTGATGCGAAATTCTGGGGCTTCTCGCTCTGCCAGTTCTACAAGCTGCAGGAGTGGGTGGATTATGACCTGGTACCACGCAAGCATGTGGATCCGGTCAGGGAACTCATCCTGCGCCACCAGACGGACATTACCGGCCATTCCTGGAATGAATATACCGACCTGCTGTTTGTGGGTTCACCGTCCGATTTGGGGCTGTTGGCCAAGGCTGCACCTTGGGTCATCTACAAACGTAACACTACGGGCGACTGGGCACAGTTCTCCGAGGTATTCGGCATGCTATCCAGGAATATATCTATGATTCCGACGACGACGAGTCACGCCAGCGGGCCATGGAGGATGCGGCCAATGCCGGAAGTCTGGCGCAGTTCTTCCATGCCAAGGACACGGAACTCAAACTCACGGAAGCCGGAAACAAAACAGGGTCTGCCGATGTCTATGAACGCCTCTGCGAGCGGTGCAACAACGAAATTTCCAAACTGATACTGGGCAATACGCTGACCACCGAATCGTCCGAAAAAGGCACGCAGGCTTTGGGTACGGTTCATAAGAAAGTAGAGGACAAGGTACTGGAGGCCGACCGGAAGTACGTGCTCAACGTGCTGAATTACGACATGACGGACATTCTGCTGCGCATGGGCATCAACACCGAAGGGGGTACGTTCTGTTTCCCCGAACCGAAGGAAACGGATGCCGGTACCAAAATATCCATCCTCACGCAGCTGAAGAAGAACTTCAACATCCCCATCGACGACGACTATCTCTATGAGGAATTCGGTATCGACAAACCGGCCAATTACGAGCAGCTGAAGGCGGAACAAAAGACGGCTGAACAAGCGACCAGATTCCAAGCCCGAAGAAGGAGCCGGAGCCAGCGAATAAGGGACGGGATGATGAACCGACACCGAAACAGAAAAGAAACTTCCGGAACTGGCTCAAAGGTTTTTTCGTGAAAGCCGGCAGACGGGGCAGCTTTAGACTGGTAGTCGACAGACTGTATGCGGCTGATAATGGCAGCATCTCCATGGAGTTTGACTTCTCCGAAGAGGTGCTGCGGCGTGCCTTGCTGAACATATACAGCAGGGACTTTCATCCGGCAACCGAAATCGAAATCAACCTGTTCAATGAAATATGGGCAAAGATGGACAAGGCGGCAAAGGAAGGGTTCAGCAAATCCAAGGCCATTACTCCGGACGAGGATTTCAGAAATGCCATACTCCGGAACAATGCCGTATTCTCGGCATTCAAGGTACATCGTATGCAGAATGACATGGCACGACTTTTATTGGATTCAAACGGCATTTTAAAACCGTTCGACAAATGGGTACAGGAAGTCTTGCCCATTGCTTCCCATCAGGTTCGTCACTGGCTGCGGACGGAGTATGATACGGCGGTCATCCGGGCGCATCAGGCGGCTGACTGGCAACAGTTCCTGCGCGAACGCGATATTCTGCCCAACCTCAAATGGCTACCGTCCACCTCCATTCATCCGGGGGCTGACCACCGCCCGTTCTGGAATACCATCCGGCCGATTGATGACACGTTCTGGAACATCCACCGACCGGGGCGACCGGTGGAACTGCAAGTGCGACCTCACTGCCACCGACGAGGAGCCGACACCACTTCCGGACGAAGACGACAAGAACAAGCCCCAGCCGGACTGGATAACAATCCGGGAACGGACGGCAAACTGTTTTCCGACAATCATCCATATCAGGCAGAAGCCCACAAGGGTGCCCAAAAAGCGGTGGATAAACTTATGGCCCGTATTGACGAGATGATTGCGGAAATGCCGGACTACCTTACCGGGGAGGAAAAAATGGCCATTGCCCGGAACAACCTCGAAATGGAAAAGGCTCTTAAAATCAAAAAAGGAAAACCTATGGATGTGGATAAGGCGGACAAACAGAATGCAAATCCCAAACATGTGGAAGAGTATATTTTGGATTCCAAAGGAATATACCGCGATAAAAGGGGAAACAGATACCGGAAGAACAGCGATTACGATAAAAAACGGGATACTCCATACAGTATCAACTGCCAGACTTGCGCACCGGCATACGCTTTACGATTACGTGGATGGGATATTACCGCCAAAGGCAATGTCGCAGGGTCTAAACTTGAATATCTGAGTAATGGACGTGCTTTTGAAGTCTGGAAAAACACCGACGGTACTCCGGCGCAACATATAAGTATAAACAGCTGGCTTGCGCACAAAGGATACCTGAAAATGACCCCTAAAAGGTACATGGAGTATTTCAATGAGGTATGTAAGGAAGAAGGCGTGTATGAATTGTGCATCGGCTGGAAAAGTGGAGGAGGTCATGCTACAATCCTGCAACGGTTTGCGGATGGTGAACTAAGGTATATCGAACCCCAAAGCGATAATTCTGCCGGTTCAGGAATGGAATGGAAAGACGTAAAATATTTATGTGAAATAGGAGCTGCGACTTCCCACAACTGCAGGGGAGTCCTGAGAATTGACAATAAGCTATTCGATGTCTCCTTCCTCGATATTTTCGATACATGAATCGATAACGTCAAGGGATAACGGACCGGTTATTTCGGTTGCGTCTTTACCGTCATACAGATAGACGAAAGGATAACCGGTACAGGAGTCCCCCGGAAACTTGAACACATAGGCTTCCTGGCCTTCATAAATACCAAGGTATTCGAAGGTGTCACCGTATTGCTCAATAAGTACACGGGCCTCGTTCTTTACTTGTTCCGGTATATTCATAACGCATAAAAGGCATATTGGAAGCCTCGGTTGCAAAGTTATAAATTATTCTTGAATTACTGATGATTATGGACATAAAAGATTTTACGGAAATGATAAAGCGGAAACGTGACAGGCTGGACAGTATGATGCGCCGCAAAATGCCAGTCATGGTAGGACGAGTGGCCAAAGACCATTTTCAGGATAACTTCCGGCAGGGTGGATTTGTCAATGGCGGTCTTCACCCTTGGCCCAAAGCCAAACGGCTGTCCTCGGGAGGTTCCGATGCCGCCAGCAATTATGGAACGCTGCTCTCCGGCAGGAACATCTGTTCAAATCGGTCGGATATACACCTGCAGACTACCGGGTAAGGGTATTCAACGAGGTGGTCTATGCACCCATCAACAACTGGGGCGGGGAAATCGATGTCACCGTCACAGACCGCATGAGGCGCTTTGCATGGGCCAAGTTCTACAAGGCTTCGGGAAAAAGAAAAAAAACCGGCACAGGCAAAAGAAACGCGTCAAACGACGTTCCAAGCCGAAGGAACTGAATCCGCAGGCACAGTTCTGGAGGAACATGGCGCTTACCCAAAAAAAGAAACTGCACATCCGCATCCCGCAGCGCCAGTTCATGGGCGAAAGCGAAGAATTGAACCGGCGTATCCGGGAAAAGGTGGACCAGGAAATTACCAACATTTTAAACCAATAACGATATGGACGAAATTTTTATCGCAATCATGGAACAGATTGCACAGGAAATGCCGGAACTCTCTCTCATCGACGAGGACTACGGACAATTGGAAATGGGAGCAGAAGAAGACCAGTACCCGGTCACTTTCCTTGTGTATTAATCGGAAATACAACTCCGACTGGCACGACCTCGGATACGGGGCACAGAAAGCGAATCCGCACTGACCGTCCGGCTGGCCATCGATTGTTACGACGATACAGCTACGCATCCGGCACGTATGACAAGGTGAGGGAAAGGCAGCAGCTGGCCAAGAAATTATACAAGTCGCTGCAGTGTCTGCAATGCACGGACAACGCTTCGCCGCTGGTACGCGAGAAAAGCCGTTCGTATGCCATGCCGCATTACATCAAGGTCTATGAAATGACGTTCTCATTCACACTGCACGATGAATCGGCCATGCCGTCATCTTATGGGGAATAGTTCCAGCTGGGCGGCAGTCAGACGGGGGGCTTTCACCTTGGGAACAGGCTTCAGATTGTAGTCTGTTCCCTCACGTGATTTCCGGCGGATGATGGTCATGATACGTTCCTCGGATATAAAGAATTCGCGCTCCGACAACACTTTTAAAGCATCGTCGAACCGCAACCGCTGTATTTCTGTCCAATAGTAGTAACGACGGCATAGTGCCTCGTCACGCAGCTTGATCAGTTCTTTATCCCGTCCTTTGCCCATACATTTTATTTCTCTTACAAAAATAACTGATTTCCATCTATTTTAAGAACAAAAGCGCCGCAATTATAACAACTGCGGCGCTTTCTGTTTATAGGGTTAACGGGTTTCGGCTACAAACGGCAGAAACTGGGTTCAATGCGGGTCCATACGCCGTTTTCAGGGTTGCGGCGGCTGAAGTAGTAGTTGGTGGCATTGCGCTGCACTACATTAGCTTCCTTGAACAGGCACATGATGTCTGCATACTCTTCATCGAACTTATCTTCCAGTTCATACAGCTTTGAAATGCTCTTGTAGTCCAGGTCGCCCATCTTGTTGCGCTCCAGCAGGGTCATGGCCATCTGATACATCGGATCATCAGAACCTTTCTCGCTGTTCTGCATGTAGCGCTTCAAATAGTCAATCAGACGGTCGGCTGCCATGTCGGCTCGTTCATCGAAGCCTTTCACCTTGTTGCTTTTCACTTCCAGACGGAAGTCTCCGTCCGTAATGGTATAGCTGCGCTGTTCGTCGCTTTTCACCTGGCCGTATTCCTTCATCACCTTGGTAAAGGCATCGGCTTCTTTTTCCAGCCATCCGCGGAACCCGGTCACGGCATTCACCATCTCAAGAACGTTGGTCTTTACTTCGTGCATAAACTCACCGCGTAATGCCTCGTAAGTTTCACGACGGGCGATGCGGTCTTCTTTCTCTTCTTGCTGCAGCTGGGCCATGAGGGCTGCTCGCTGTTCTTTACTCAGGGACTTGATGTCCACACTTTGATTGTTCTTTTCCATTTTAAATCATTTTAGTTGTTAATCAGCTATTACTTTGTCATCCTTCAGCAGCAAAGCGAATGTCCTGTCTCTTTCTGCTTTGGTTTCAAACTTCTTGTATGTCTTCCAGCCACCGTTTATGCCGGTACACATCTTTATCCTCGGGCCTGGATAATCATCCTTTCGTATTATACAGAACCCCGCTTTTATCAGCTTGTCTTGGTCATCTATCCTCATAATCATCCTGCTTTTCCGGTTCATCGTCTATCAGCATGGCCTCCCCATTGGCATACGCCCAGTCGGCCAGTTCGTTGAAAAACTCCGCTGCATCCTGGTTCTCCATATCGGATGTCGTAAGGGTCACGTCTTTTCTTATGCGCTCAAGCGCTTCATGTGCTTTTTATCCATATTGCTCTATTTATCGGTTAAACCTCCTTTTCGTTGGATAGCCCGCAGTTTGATGGCCAGTTGTTCCAGCTCGGCTGTACTAACCTGAACAAAGGGCTTGCCGGCTATCGGGGGTTGTTGCAGAATTCGTTCACCCGGTTCCAGTCGGTGGTGTCTATACCCAACTGTTGCATCAGCTTCAGGCAGACGCTGCGTTTCCGTCGCAGTTCCTCGCGAAGTTTCTGCCGCCATTCGTCTTGTCCGCTCAGTTTCTCCAGAGCAGTACAACAAACTTCATACTCCTTGGCCGTCATTTCCTTCAGACTGTCTGTCCGGTTCCACGTGTACTGCAGCACGATTTGTTTTTTGAATTCCTCCCGATCGCCCTGATAAGGCAGTTTGTTGAACAATGCATAGAACCGGGCGAAATTGGTTACTTCCTGTGCCATATCATCCTTTCACTTTTTTCTCCACTGAAAGAATTGCCAAACTTATCATCATAAGTTTTACAGACTGGCTGTCCTCTTCAAACAAATCAATATCCGCAACCACAGGCTCACCGCTCATGGTGTTCCATATTTGCTCTACCTCTTTCGTCTTCTTTTGATTCATCAAAGAGATACGCGTCATACTCGGAACGGTCAAATTCAAATACGACTGAACTTTCTGTTTTTCTTCCATACATTCACTATTAAAAGGTTATTCAAACAATACTTTAATGCCACACGAACTGGCTACGTCAAGCTCCAGTTTGGCTCCCTTGCTCAGTTCCCAGTCCTTCAGCATGTAGATATAGTCACAAGCCAGCAACAGGGCAATGTCGGCCCGCATGTGGGCTCTCCAATGAGCTTCATCCGGCAATCCGTTCCTGAAAGGGTTTACAGGATCATAGCCTTGTGCCATCAGTTTCTCCTCGGCACGGCTGAAGGCTTCCTTGCGCTCATTCATATCATAGTGCGCGATGGCTCCGCTGATGTACACTTTCCCGGCACCGGTCGCTTCACCACGTTGAAAAGCCTTGTGTCGTTCCCACCGTTCCGGAACCACCACACTGTAGTTGCACGATTGGCAGCAGCAGCCTTCTTCTTTCACCGGGAACGGATTGTATCCGTAGCCCTCATACTCTTTGCCGCAGATGCAGCACACTTTCTTTTCTTCTTTCTTTTCCATCACTTCAAATCTTTAATGTTTATTTGGCAGGACGGATGCCATACCTGAATATTCCGAGCAAACATCACATCCCTGGTTTCTATCACTACGTGTCCCTTTGTCTTGGCCCTGCGCAGACGGAGGTCGCTTTGTATGTTACGTTCTACCCAATCGTCCACCACGGCCTCCGCTTCCTGTTCTTTCAGGAGTATCTGGTACAGCTTATTCTCCCATTCCATCATTCAAATAATCCTCCATATTATCGTCCTTCAATGTTTTGGCAGCACCTTCTTCCCATATCACGTAGGGCTCACCGGGCCGCTCCATAAAGCGGCTTTTGCACCAGGCTTTGAAACAGCTTACCATGATTTTCACATCGGCATCATATTCCACCTTGCGGGCGCTTCTACCTGCCGGATGAAGCCCCTCGGCATGGCTGATGAAGATAAACAGTTTCTTGGGATGACGTTCCTTGAACTCCTTGTAGGTTTTGTAGTTCAAGCCGCTGTATTGGAAGCTGTCGATAATCACGATTCCGGGACTGCCTCTGCGCCGTAACCGTTCCTCCAATTGCTCCATCGGTTCCCGGTCAAGGATAATCAGCTTCTTTTTCACTTCACCCATCTTGTGCCGTTTCAGGCTCATCTGGAACGACAAACCGGTACTTCTTCCAAACTGTCATAAATTACGCGTCCGAAGCTACACAGGTACTTGGCCAGCTGCATCACAAAGCTGCTCTTACCGTTTCCGCTGGCTCCCCAAATAATCCACACGCCGCTCTTGGCCGGGTTGCCTATCGAGGTTTGCCAGTCCCCGGAAAACTCGAACCGGGGAATCTTCATGTTCAGCACCTCACCGGGACTGTAGGCTCTCTTCAGTTTCACGGTTACCTCCTTTCAATTCTTCAATAAGAGCATCAGCATAGTCCACAGCAAGTCTGGCAACTTGTTTTATAGACATTATACCTGATGAATTGCTTCTTACTACCGGAAGCATGCTTTTGGCAATTTCATATCTGCGCTGTTCCCAGTCTATCTCATTCGCTTTTCTCATCTCGCGATGGATACCGATAACAGCATCCATCGCTTGCATTTCTATCTTGCTTATCATGCCTGCATCCTCCTTAATTTTTCGATTTCGGTATATACGCGCCGCAAGCCGCCTCCGGTGCTATGAACAATCTTGGCAATGTCGGCACCGTCCGGGGCATTGATTTTTGCGACGATGGCAGCCTGTGCCTTCAGAAACTTTTCGCGTTCCTGCGCATCGTCCGGGGTCACCTTGCTGTAGGAGTCACCGTAGCGGCTCAACATTTCGGTATAGCCCACCTTCTTGCCTTCGATGGCGCGGTTGGATCTTCTCCTTTAATCCGTCGGCACCCATCATATACCAGGCACAGCAGCGTTCCGTAGCGTTCCAAAGCGCCTTTAACTCCAGGAAGGCTTCATACTGCAGGTCCCCGGCTTCATCCAGGATAACCAGGGGCGTATCAATCGTGCGCAGGTAGGCCACCAGATCCTCATACACGTCGCTATAGCGTCCGTTGCTGGTCACACCGAATTCCTTGGCAATGTAGCGTATCAGCTTCAGTTTGGTCTTCACCTGGCTGCAGTCCACATATACGGCGTGCTTGTGCTGCTTCACGTAGCTTTCGCTGTAAAGGTCTTGCCGATATTGGGCATATCGCACAGGATGGCACTCAGCCGCTTCCCTGGCACACTTCCAGCTGCTTGCTCACAAACACGTAGGTCGGGGTCTGTGCTGCCAGCCAAGGTATTTCTGTACGCAGTTGCACGCCTAATCTTCGGGCTATACCTACCCAGTTGGCATCACTGACCTGCTTTTCATAATTGCCCCGCTTGATGGCATTGTAAACGCTGGGGGCTATGCCCAGTGCCGTGGCATGGCGGTTGTCACTGGGATAATTTTCACGGTCGCGGCTATCGCTGCCACAATACGTTGCTTTACTTCATTTGTTATTTCCATTTGAATGCTGTTTTAAATTCGTTCTAACGTCGTTAATTATATCTTGGCTACTGCATCATGCTCGAAGGCACTGATGTCCATATAGGCTGAGTAATCTTCTTCCTCGGCTTGTGCAGGAAGGGGAACGGCTTCCGCCTGTACCTCTGTTATCAGCTTTGCTTCCTCTTTGGCAAGGATGCCCACACGCTTGATCTTGCGTCCTTCATCATCTTGTCGAATTGAGCTACATACTTGGACTGTTCGGTATAGGCTGCCTTGTCGTACTCGGTCTGCTCGGCTGTATTCTCATTGTAACGGGCTACGGGCTTGCAGGTGGCGATATATCGTCCGTTCTGGTAGATATATACCTCGTTGATGGTTCCGTCGGCATCGGGCAGATAATAGGCATCTACTTGTAGTTCCTCGGCTCCAGCTTTTCGATGATTTCCGGGCTGGCAGTCCGTATTGGTTGTACATCACCGTGCAGTAGGTGTTCTGCCGGATGGTTGTTTCGGTGTGCTGTCCGATGAACCGGTAAAGAACGGCCTTGTCCCAAGGTGCAAGGTTCGGGTTCTGATGGGCGCAAAGCACATCCCAACGGCTCATGCCCGGATAGCGCTTTTGGTTGGGGTGAGGCTGTGCGTTGAAGGTCTCAATGGCGCGTATATCATCGGCTACCAATTCTTCATAACTATAGGTCTTCACCTTGTAGGTGTTGTTCTTTTCGTCATACACCTTTTCTTCCTTCGGGCGGTTGGCCTCCAGCTTGGCATACCATCGGCCGATACCTACCTGCGTGCGTTTCTCCACACCGTATTTCTTTTCGCGGTTCTTGTGCTCGGCACGTTTTTCACGCGAGTTCCCGGGGTTACACCAGCGGATCAGGGGGAAGACGGTACCGGCTTGCATCAATCCGTCGGCAAAGTCGCTTACCAGGTGGTGTTCCACTTCTAACTCGGCGGGGATATACATGCCGTTCCGGTCCAGGGTCTGGAACATGTTTCGCATGCAGTCTAAAAATAACTCGGTAGTCTTGTACCGGTTGTAGGCATATCCCACCACAGCACCGCTCACCACATCGTAGGCATAATAGGCTTTCACTCGGTTGCCATCCTTCATTGGGCGCGGCAGGTCGCGGTCGTCAAGAGAAACCTTACTCAAGGAATATTCACCGATGCTGCGCAGATGATAAGGACGGTAGGCATTGTTGAAATCCCATTGGCTCATGTGCAGCTTACCGCGAAGGGCCTTGTTCTTGGGGTTGTTCAGGTAGTTGGCTACTGTGGCCGGGCTCAATACCAGCGGATTTCCATCCTTGTCGGTAAAGTCTGCCGGATTCAACACCTCGCCGGTTTCGGGGTCATATAGCTCCAGTTCTCCTTGCACAAATAGATTGTACTGTTCCCACACGGTGGTATTGAAGGGCTGCTCCGGTTGGGCATCGATGCTCAGCAGCAGGCGTTCAATGTCATAGGTCACTTTCCGGCGGTTCTGGTTCATGAACTTGCGGCTGATAAGGCTTTCATAGCCGTTGGCCTTGAAGTCATTCACACGCTTCTTGAAGCGGTTGGAACTGACAGGCAAGGTATGTCCGAACTCTGCTTGGTAGTAACTGATGGCTCCTGCCAGTTCGCCCCAGTTCACCGGCCCGGCCTTCATGGCCTTTCGCATAAACGTGGCATCCTCCATGGCACGCATCACTGCCTCAATTACCGAAGCGTTTACCGTATATTCTTGGATGTGTTCCGGTGGCAGTGTATCTCCGTTGTCAAAACGGAACCGGGTGTAAAATTCCCGGGCTTTCGCATCGATGTGGTAATGGCTGCCGAGCCAGTTTCTTATTACGTCTTCTTTCATATCTCCGTATTTTAGTTTTATCCTTTCCTGAAACCGTAGGGGCATGGTGGCTATTTCTACCAAAACGTAACCTCCCAGACCTCTTCCGGATCGAACTACATTGATTTTCTCCTTTGCCGCTAACTTCTTGTAATTGGGTATCGACATGATGGGAGCAAGTTCTTCTTCGGAAAGAGTGGAAGGATGAACTCCTTTCAGCGTGCGGCTTCTGCTGTAGTCTGCCTTTCCGTTCACCATCACCGGTCGGTCATCGTAAGTCAGGTCATTGTAGGATATGCACAATATCTTTCCATAATACTCCATTTCATTTCTATTTATAAGGCAGATGCCATCTGTTGGGTCTCGTGCTGCAGCTGCATGAAATCCGATACAAATTCACATTGGTAGGTTTCAGTCCGTTTTCCGTCCACGTACACATCCACATCATTGGTCTTTTCTGTGGACCACGAGTTTTACACGGGGACCGAAAGTGCAGGTCATGGTCTTCTCGCACTCCTCGAAGGTGGTTTCGCAGTTCGGGATGAAGTTCCCGTCAGTCAGTTTGCCGCCTCGCTTCAGGGCAAGAGTGCGTATCCGGCGCGCCTGATCGCTGTCACGGACAAAATTCAGTGCTTGCCACACAGCCTGACGGCTGCATCCGAATGTCTTCATCAAGAAGGTCTTGGTCTCGTTATCTGTCAAAATCTGCTTTCTCATATCGTCATACTTTTAATCGTTATCGTTCGTTCAAAGGTTTTCAACGGCTTCCGCTATTTCCTAATCACCCGTCAGTATTTCATGAAGGCGTGTCCCTTTCTGCAGTTCTTCGACCAGCACCTGCATCGCTTCCTCACACACACAGCTCACATTCTCTATCACCCGGTAGGCATCCGAGTTGCTTATCTCATCCTCCGTCATGAATTGTCCAGCCAGCTCCATCGCCTGGTCGGCAATATTCTGCGTATGTGCCGTACTGCCTATCATCGTGCGCAACTTCTGTTTGAACAGACTCTCTGCTGTTCTCGGATTGAAATTCTTTGCCATAACTCTAAATTTTAAAAGTTTATATCGTGGGGCGCGGGGAATCGAACCCGACGGCTTTCTACGCTTTCTTATTTCGATTTACCAACTCTCCGGCCGTGCCTGCCGCCCCTGCCCGTCTTTCCGGGCTGCCAGTTATCCGGCAATCTATTTGCCTTGTTCTTCTATCATCGAAAGGACAACCATCCTGTCTTCATCCCAAAGCGGAAGCCCCAATTCAATGGTCCGTTTCACCACTTCCATCTCACCGACCAGCCCTACCGCTTCTTTGCGGAAATCGGTATCGTCATACGCATGTGCTTGCCAATCAGAAAATCGGTCAGGTTGTCGATAACTTCCTTTTGACGTTCACATTTCATTTCATAGTTCAGCACTCGCACATGAACATCGCGGATAATCCGGCTGTCCCCATGTTTCTTGAAATCTTTGCAGAACTCATCCTTGTTCATCGAAGTGTTCAGATAAACCGCATGGATGTAATCAAAATCCTCTGCTGTAGGGGTTATCCCCGTCCGTTCCATAAATTCTTGCTGTGTCATAAACTCACTTATTTTATTGTATTATTCTGCATCTTCAATTTTGAAAGAAAAGCACTTATCCGCCAATACTCTTTTTACAAAGTCTAAGTCGTATCTATCAGCTGAAAAGAAAACTGCCTGATAATCTACACTGGGATAAGCCTTGATTGCTGTTGTATCTACCATCTTCTTGACCAGTCCGTAAAGAGCTTCGGCGGTCTCGGCTGTTGCTTGAGCTATAATTACTTTTGCTTTCATTTTCTTTAATCCTTAAAATTCGCTAATCACACGCCTTTTTTGTATATTTGGCGCGCTGTTTACATCTTAAACACGCTGCAAATATATAGAATTATTTCAATACATCAAACTAAATATGGAAGAAAATCAATATAAGGATATGAATTTTATAGAAAGACTTCAATATTTCATGGAGAAAAAGGGCATAAATGACAATCAAATGACTGTTAATGCCGGTCTTTCTGTTGGACTTATTGGGAAAGCAAAGGTGTCTGGCAAAGGCATGAGCTCAATGAATATTGAAAAAATTCTATTAGCCTATCCGGAATTATCTGCCGATTGGTTACTTACTGGTGCAGGAAGCATGTTGAAAGATGATTTGAACGGCATTAAAACAATAGACGAAGCAAATTCTTCGACTCTGCCTACCACATCTATGAACCCATCCATCGGTACACCATACTACGATGTGGACTTTATCGGGGGCTTTGATGAAGTGTTTAATTCACAGGTAAACATACCTGCCACCAACATTGTAATAAGGGGATTCGAAAAAGCCAGCCTTTGGTGCAATGTCACCGGGCACTCCATGGAACCCAAAATAAACCATGGCGACATCATTGCCCTGCACCAATGCACACTCAACGACATCCAATATGGCGAAATCTATGCAGTGGTGTTGGATACCATCCGCACCATTAAAATCCTCCGCAGGTCGCCGGATCCGGACAAGCTGCGCTTCATCCCCATCAACACCAATGACTACGATGAACAGGAATTCGACAAATCACGCATCATCAATGTCTTTGAAGTAATCGGAAGTATCAGCAAGTTCTTCTAAGTGGTACACGCATGCCTCCTACAGAAGGCTAAAAAAGGACGCACGCACACACTTTTGAAGGAATTTACCTGAAGCAAACTCGTAAATACACTGTAAATCAAAGGATTTATTTTATTATAATAAGGTATATCACACAAACAAGTGTCGTTTTTCCTCTCTGAAAACAGAGAAAAACGGCACTTGCTTTCATTTATAACATAGTTTCCTATTTCGGGCGTACCCTCTGAGAACTGAAAAAGTAACCCCTAAAGTAACCCCTAACTTAAAGAAGTAGTAACCCCTAACAGTA